>ENA-ORPF01001414-ORPF01001414.1-human-gut-metagenome-genome-assembly--contig:-NODE-1414-length-19706-cov-17.213170_pt1 | contig 19706 bp, 6 predicted proteins | sample MGYA00242140_ERZ509070 | MGnify/ENA primary metagenome ERZ509070 (study PRJEB26280, sample SAMEA2338713) | human gut metagenome | biome: human gut; feature: human-associated habitat; material: faeces... | reverse complement strand
CGGGACGCACCGCGCGGCTGATCTCGCGCTTCCGCGGCCCGACGGACATCATCGGCCTGACCACGAACGAGCGCGCCTACCGCAAGCTCGCCCTCTCGTGGGGCATCACGCCCGTCATGAGCGAGGTGTACGAGAGCACCGACGTGCTGTTTTACCACGCGCTGCAGGTCAGCCGGAAGGTGATGCAGCTCGAAAAGGGCGACAAGGTCATCATCACCGGCGGCATCATCAACGGCCGCAGCGGCAACACGAACACCATCAAGGTCGAGTACGCATAAGGCCGCGGGCGCGCTTCTGGCGCACGGCCGCACGCGCACAGATGCCCCGGCAAGCCCCGGCGCAAACGTCTGCACACAACAGGTGCGAAAAAACGGGCACGGGCAGCACAGAGCCGGACGCGCCAAAGTCAAACGGACAACGCGCAGCGCAGATCCGGGCGGACGGTGCGCGGCCAAATCACGCAGGAATCGGTCTGCGCAACGGAAATCTCCCTGCACATGGTGTGCACGAAGCGGCATTCCGCGCACCGCACCAGACGGACGGCATCCGGCGCGCCGCGGTCAAGCGTCCCCCGAAAGCCCTCCAGAAGCGCATATATCTCCCCTGCCCCGCGCGAGAAATTCGTGCGGGGCAGGGGTTTGTTCTACTTGTTTACATAACCTAATTTACATAACGAACTTTATAAATATAAATATTCCGAATTTGCAGCGTTTTTTCGCGCTTTTGGTTGTCATAATACACTTTCCATAACTGTAAATCGAGCTGCAAGTCACGCGAAGCGTCGTATTTACATAATTCAGTTTACATAAATGCTGCATCTTCACATGATTTTTCTTGATTATTCAAATACTTTTCAGCAGTTAAGTTTTCATAATGTAGTTACCATAACTGATATTTCTACTTTCATATTCGGTTTACATAACAGCATACACAGAGCACAGCCAGGGGCGCTCCCGATGGGAGCGCCCCTGGCTTTTCTGCTGTTTCAGGCCCTGCACACCGGCCGCACGTATTTGAAAAACCGCGCGCAGTCGTGGTAGAAGTAAAACACCCTGCCCTGCGTTTTGTCAAGCTCATAGCCCGACTTTTCATAGTCAAAGTCCTTCATAGCCCATTCTATCTTTGCTTCAACCGCACTGTTTTCAGTCTGAAAGTCGAACGGTCCGTGTTCAAATACTATATACTCGCCCTCAGGCACGTCCATGATCTGCATCTGCCTTGGTATCTCTCCGCTGTAGTCGGCAGGAAGCCTTACGCCGTAAGCCTCAGCCAGCGGAATGCCCCAGCTGCATATTCTTCCCTCAGGCTCGTTTATGTACGCCATGACCTGACCGCTTCCGCTGTTCGCCTCATCGCCGCCCATATCGTCGAGCTTGCCCTTGATACTGTCAAGCAGTCCGCATATAGTTTCGCAGTCCTGTCCGGAAATGTGACTCTGCTTTTCCCAGAAGTCGTAATATCCTATACTCTCGTAGTTTCTGATATGCAGGAATTTATGAGCCGGTATCGTTACGAAATACACCTTAATATCACTGTTTGTCTGTGCCATACCTGTTCCTCCTATACCTAAAAGATAGCAGTCGAAAGGTCTTATAGATGTGCGGAGAATTACAGGTACAGGGTGTAAGCGGTAAGCGCTCGGAGTAATTCCGTATGCCGCTTTGAATGCCCTTGTGAACGCCTCGTGAGATGTAAAGCCGTAGTCAAGCGCAATATCAAGTATGCCCTTGTCGGTATCTCTCAGTTCCCTCAGCGCAAAAGCAAGCCTGCGGTATCTCATATAATCCCTGAGCTTCATTCCCGATATTTCGCTGAATTTCCTTGAAACATAGTATTCCGAGTAGCCAAGCGTCTGCGACAGCCTGCCGAGTGTCAGCCTTTCGTCCTCGCCGCTTCTGATACACCTGTCTATGTCGTCAACAATATTCTGAATATTCATATACCATTCGTTTATCCCACTCATCTGTTTTCCCCCTTACAGCCTTCTTCCGCCTTTCCGACTGTATTCATTTTATCACAAACGAGAAAGCCGAAACTTGATACGGCTTGCTGTTTTTACTGAAGGCAACACAGTATTTTCATATCAGATCAAGATAAGTCTTGAGATCGCCGACAAACTGATTTCCGCACCGTGCAAGCTCACCGAGCACTCGATCGGTTCCTTTTTCGGTCGTATACCAGTTTTCTTTGGTGATGTTATAGCAATGTACGGGGCAGACCGTCATATCAACATTCGGGAAAGCCATTTGATACAGCATTAAGCATCGGCGAGCATGAAAGGCTTTACAAACAATTATACCGCTTTTTATCATTATGCCCTTTTCATCAACGGCTTTACGAGAGAGAAATGCGTTATCACGGGTATGCCCCGACTTGCTTTCTTCAATGATCGCAGTCTGCGGAACGCCGTTTTTTACGAGTACATCTGTAAAAAACTCGCAGTCTGACCGGTAATCGCCACTATAAATTTCCGCTTTTGAGCGGACGCCGTGCCATTTTTCCTCTTTAACGCTTACTCCTCCTGACGGGACTATCCAATCAGTCAAACCTTGTCGGTATAATTCTGCGGCATATTCGGGCTGTTCAGGGTGTGAGCCGCCCGGCAGAAAAATCGCATCGACCTTTTGAGGTTCTCCTGACACAAAGATATAATCTGAAATATCCGTGATGATCCGGTTTGGCATAGGGGTTCTCCTCTTAGTTTTTTTGTAAAAGAAAAATGCGTGATCAATACAGCTTGCTGTTTTTACTACTCTTCCGGCGTAAAGAACACATTCCCGTCATCGTCTGTCGTAAATACCGTGAAGCCGGTATAGCACACATTTCCGTAAATGTCGTTTATAACAAAGCTGTATCTGTAGTCGCCTGCAGGCAGATTGACAAACTCTATCATATTATCGCCACTGTAGGTGCATTCATCGCCCTCCGCCTTGCCTGCAAAGTTACCCTCGCTGTCGTAAGTATTGAATATCGGCACTATGACATCTCCCTCTTTAAGCGGAACAACACTCCTTGCCGACTCGCCGTTTTCGTTTACGCCGTCCCATGTTCCAAGCGCCGTTATGTCATACGCATTGCCGTCCTGCGTCATAGCTATACGCAGATTTGTTTCCTTGCCGTTGAGCTTTACGGGTGATGTGTAGACCGAGCTGTTTCCGTTCTTCTCCACTATGAACATAGGGATAAGATTATTCTCGATCATATACCACTGACCGCTGAAATTATCCTCGACCAGTCCCGATGAGAAATCGACCTTTGTACTCTGGTCAACGCCGAATTCGATAAGCTCACCCGTTTCCTCGTCAACACGGTAAACCGAGCAGTTTACGCTCGCAAGGTTGTTTATAGTATCGTCCGTAACATTGAAGTAGAACGTTCCCTCATCGTCAAGCACAGGTCCGACATCTATCTGTACACTGCTCTTATCACCGCAGAAACCCATGTTGTCGGTCTTGTTGTTGTAATGCTCCCAGTTGCTCTCGTAGTCGGAATAATCCCCGTTGCTCCAGTACACCGCACCGTCCGCAAGCCATGTTTTTTCACCGCTGTACCCGTCCGTACTGCCGTTTTGTGCGCCGTATGCGATTCTGTCAACAAACGTCATATAGTACGGGCTTACGCACACCTTGCCGAATGTGGCAAGCTCGTTAGAGCCTGAAACGCCGAACGGATAGTAGGTCGAAAGCCCCGTTGAACCGTCCTTGTCCTCGCCGTAGATGTTATACACTACCGCCTTTTCAAGCGCCGACATAACCTTGTCCGCCTTGTCGCCCGATACCGTAGCCGCTATCATAGAGCCGAGATCCACCATATTGGTATATCCCTCTGTATCGTTGTTACTGCCGTATGCTCTTACGGTATAGATGCTTCTTACCGCATTCGCAAGCAGTGCAGGGTCGGAAGAAATATCGTTCATTTCCTCGGCGGCATCATTCACCGCCTTTACAAGTTCGTCTATTCGGCTGAGATCCGTTATCGAAAGCGTAGCCTCGCCGCCTGCACCGATAGCCTCGCACGATGCCATAAAGCTGTCAGCGACCGTCTTTCCGAGTTCGGCTGTATCCGCTGTCGGATTACTTTCCATAAAGCCTGCTATCTCGGTATAATCCCAGCCGTATCCCGGCTCCGTTTCTTCCGATGCAAACATATAGTCAGCGTGCGGAACAAGCATATTCGCCGTTTCGACCGTTGCCATAAGGCAAGCGTCAAAGCCGATGAACGCAAACTTATCTGTCATCTTATCGTATATTGAGGTAAGCGCAGTGTCTATCTCCTCAAGCGACAGCGAATCGTTCTCGTTAAGCTCGTCGAAGCACACGCCGCTTATACTTCCTCCGCCGTGGTTCCAGAAGATAAGCCCCATTTTAGCCGCCGCATAGTTTTCTATACCCCAGCTTAAAAAATCGACAAGCACATCCTCCTTGCCCATATTGACAGACTCTTTTTCTTCGATAAGGCTTATTTCTCCGCCCGTTACAACATAACGCTGTGTCTTTTCGGCAGAGATGCCGTATGTATCAGCCCACGCTCCCGCGCCGCCCGTCTGAATGACGAACTTCACGTTCTCGCTTTGTGATCCTGCAATCATTTCCTCAATGTCGCCGCTCGCAAGCCCGTTCTCGCTTTCAAGGTCGCTTCCGCACATATAAACGAATACCGTCTGTGTGCCGTCCTCGCCCATAGGCTTTTCGGCTTCACGCTGTTTTCTCGTAATGCTTATCCCGTCCGAACCGCTGAACGTCAGCTTTGACGCACGACTGCCCGTAACACTTCCCTCATATTTATTATCACTGCCTTCACTGCCTTCGCTGCTTTCCGAATTGCCGCCGTCACTCGTCTGCCTGTTGTCGCTTGCCGTGCTGTCGGAAATCTCCTCCTCATCGTCAAGGCAGCCGCTCGATAGCACAGCCGTTGCAAGCACCGATACCGCAAGCAAGGTCCGTAATATCTTTTCGCTTGTTTTTCTCATAATCTCTCCTTTTCTTAATTATAACCATATTCTCACATATTAATTATAATCGTTTTTCTCGGCAATTGCAATAAAAAGGCACAAAAGGCATTTATTCGGCTGAAAACGGTAATCCCCCTCGCCGCCCTAAACTTCCAAAACCGCATTATTCCTCTCACTTTTCGTAATGCTAACATCTGTATTCTCCGATATGATTCTGTATCCGCACTATCCCACCCACTTTTCGTAGGGCGAGGGGCTTGCCCCTCCCGTTGCACCGTAGTTATTGATTTTCTCAGCGTTTTTAATCTATCAATCATCAATAGCGGATTGCAATCAAATTTTCATTTTTATATATTAACTTGATTTTTGATAATTGCAATGATGTTTCGGGAGGTGCAAGCAAGGCAAGGATGCCTTAAGTGTGTGCCCAAAGTTTCGCACGGATGCGAAACCAAAAAGCACACACAGACACTCCCCTACGAATATTCCTACAATTCATCACAACCGCATATAAACTGCAAACACCAAACTTGGCTTATAAACACTTTGCCGGTTTCGCAAAATGTAGCAAATCGCTATCACCCTTGCCTCCCCTCGAAAAAGGGGAGGTGGCTTGACGGCAAGGCACAAGCCTAATTTTACAGCGTTTTTATGCGATATATCCGACTTTTATAATTACTAAGTCGGTCTGCCGTCAAGACGGTGGGGATTGAAGTTGATAGAACTTCTATCCCTAAAACTTCTAAGCGTTCACAATCACAACTCGCCCCACACCAACCCTTCCAAAACCTCACCCTTTTTAGTAAGCCCTAACTAACCTAATTTTTACAAAAAAATTTTCAAAAACCTCTTGACAAACGCCGAAGTATCGGTTATAATAAAACCAACAAATCAGTAAACGTTACTGATTTCGCTAACAACAATAAGAAAATAAAGATTTTATCACTATGAAAGGATAGGTAATTTACTATGAAAAAGTGGGTATGTCCGGTATGCGGTTACGTTCATGAGGGAGATACACCTCCCGAGTTCTGCCCCCAGTGCAAGGTTCCCGGCAGCAAGTTCACAGAGCTTAAGGAAAACGATAAGCTTGTGTTTGCAGACGAGCACAAGGTAGGCGTTGCAAAGGCAGTTGAGGATGAAGAGATCATCGCAGGCTTAAAGGCAAACTTCGAGGGCGAATGCACAGAGGTAGGTATGTATCTCGCTATGGCAAGAGCCGCTCACAGAGAAGGTTACCCCGAGGTAGGTCTTTACTACGAAAAGGCTGCTTGGGAAGAGGCTGAACACGCAGCAAAGTTCGCAGAGCTTTTAGGCGATGTTGTAAGCGCATCCACTAAGGAAAACCTTGAAAAGAGAGTTGCCGCAGAGCACGGCGCTACACAGGGCAAGCTTGACCTCGCAAAGAGAGCAAAGCAGTTGAATCTTGACGCTATCCACGACACAGTTCACGAGATGGCTAAGGATGAAGCCCGTCACGGCAAGGCATTTGAAGGTCTGCTGAACAGATACTTCAAGTAAGCGGCGGCTGTGAGCCGCACCAAATTCGCCGTTCCGGCTGTTTCAGTTCGGCTAAGGTTACGTTACCGGCGGATATTAACTTTATAATTATGCAAATCGAGCCGTAAGCACTCTTGCTTATGGCTCAGTTTGTTCTTATAGTAAAAACGCATCTGATACACAAAAAGAACACCGGTCGCCCGGTGTTCTCTTTTTTTGCTGTCAGCTTATTTGGTTGTATTCACATTAGCATAAGTATAAGCGCTTGTATTTGTACCCTTATAAGACGCAATCCTTACCTTATACACGCTTCCGGCTTTAAGTCCACCAATATTAACAGTAACGTTCGCACTGCCCTTTAACGTCTTTTTGACCCACTTGCCGCCTGTGTAGATTTCAGCCTTATATCCGTCTGCGCTGGCGTTTTTACCCCACTTAACGGTTATAGAGTTGCTCTTTGCCGATACAACCTTGATATCGGTTACCTGTGAAAGCACCGCACTAACAGTAGTATAGCTGTAATCGCCGTACAGATCGTCCTTATACGCTCTTACCCTTACTTTATATGTGCTGTAAGGTGTAAGTCCGTCAAGTTCAGCCATTACCTTCTTATTATCGGTTATGGTCTTTTCGACCCACTTACCGCCGATATAATATCCTACGTTATATCCGTCAGCGTTTGTATCCGCATTCCATGTAACAACCGCCTTTGAGTCAACCGCACTCTTTACCTTAAGACCGCTGACTGTTGTCGGAGCGGTAGTGATATAAATATCGTCGAATGCACTCTGAAGCTCACCCTTATAAGCCTTTATTCTGACCTTGTAGGTCTTGTAGCCCTTAAGAGAACCTATTGTAACGGTAGTTTTGTCATTGCCGGCGAGCGACTTTTCGTTCCACTTACCGTCCGCATAGTACTGAACGGTATAACCGTCTGCGCTTTCGTTCTTATCCCATGTAAGCGTAAACGAAGAAGTTGTGACTGTCTGTGAAACACCCGTAACTTTTGACGGGAGCGTATTGATATAGCCGTATGTATACGGGCTGTAAAGGTCGCCCTTATATGCGCTTACCCTTACTTTATATCGTGTTCCTGCACAAAGTCCGTCTATAACCGCCGCTATATTATTGTTGCCGGTAACAGTCTTTACGGACCACTGATTATCAATGTACCACTCTACCTTGTAGCCGTCCGCTCTGGTGTTTCTGCTCCAGCTTATTCTTACCGTTTCATCTGTAGCCTTCACCGTATTTATATTCCATACGGGAGAAGGAACAGTATCAACATAGAAACATCTGAACTTGCCGGTGAAGCTTCCTGCATAAGCCGCTATCCTTACCTTATATTTAAGGCCTGCAGAAAGACCGCTCAGCTTTGCCGCTACTCTGTCGCCGTCGGCACTGCAGTTAATCTGCTTCCACTGATTGCCGACATAGCATTCGACATAATATCCGTCAACACCGCTTATATTCTTCCAACTTATATCGACTTCATTGTATGTCGTCTTTTCAACCGCTATTTCTTCCACGTCGGGAATAGGCTTTACGGGAACACGGTTTCCGATATATGAATCCTTACATCTTGTGCATTCAAATACGCTGTAGCCTTCGTTGCAATAGTCAGGCTCAACTACGTTGATTACAACATAGTCGTGACCGAGAGGTTCGCCATACTCCGCACCGCATATTTCACATTTTGCCTTTTCGGTGCAGGTAGCCTCTCCTCCGGAATGCTCACATTCGGTTATCGTAGCCGTTACAACGTCCGACTTCATCGAAACTCCCGCCGTTGCAGCATTGCTGTAGGTAAGACGGCAGTAGTACCTGCCCGTTGTGAGATTTTCGAGCGACAGCTTTCTGTCTGTAGCGCCCTCTATCACTGTTTCGTAGCCGTTTTCATCAATGGCGATCCACTGATAAGCAACTTTTGCGTCAACCTCGCCTGAATACCACGGCTCTGCATTTATTTGAAGTGACGGTATACCGTCGGGATAATAACCGTTGGTGTAATATACAGTATCAATCGGCTTGATTATCTGCATCGGACACACCCGTACCGTAAGGCCGTTTGTCGATGATGCCGTTGCCTTATTAAGACTGTATATATCTATCCACTCTTTTGTTCCTCTGTCCTGTACCCAGAAGCCGGGATCGATATAATCGGCTATCACCTTATCACTGACCGTAGTTACGATTTCGGCAAACCCACCTGACGAAATGGATACATTACCGCCGTTTATAGTAAGGCAATTTATGTTGTTGGCAGTCATTGTAACATTTCCGCCGTTTATGGTCACATTGCTGCCTGTAGCAAGCCCGTCAAATGTGACATCACCGCCCCTCACTATGAATGCGTCTTGATTCTCAAACGCTGTCACCGCACAACGTCCCGTAACCGTCAGCTTTGCCTTGCCGTTTATGATGATCGGACGTGAGAACGCTGTACGAACTGCGTACTTGAGCGTGAAGTTACCTTCGGTTATGACTAACTGACCGCCGTATCCGTTCTTGTTATAAAGCGGATATAAGGTACAGCCCTCGTTTTCGCTCTTCTGAGCGTCTTTCGCAGCCTCGTCAAGATTGTTATAATACCTGACATCGTCGCCCTTTGTTATCTTTGCATTGAACTTGCTCTCGCATATCTCGCAATATGTCGGCTCGGTAATATTACCTGCGGTTTCCTTGTCCGCTGTAGGATCGGCCACCTGAGAATGATCACAGTCAACAAGGTCTATGCTTACAGTGTTCGACTTTATTTCATAGCCGTCATCGGTAATAACTACGAAGTATATCTCAGCAACATCGCTGTCGCCTGCCTTATCAATTATTTCGTCTGCCGACAATTTAGCGTCCTTTACAAGTGCGCTTAAGCTGCTATAAATTATATCTCCGCTTACATAGGAGTTTATACCGTATCTCTTACTTACATACGAGTCGTTCAGGTTCGAGCCGTGAGCAAGAGCAAGGTTGAACTTCAGCGTGGGGTTTGCGTTGCTGTTGCGATACAGCTTGTTTATTTCTGTGCTAAGCGTTGCGCTCTTTATCGGCGCTTCTTCTACATTCACCGGTTTATTGTCGTTATTCACACTGCTATAAACGCTCTCTGCACGTTCTGCAATTGAAAGCCATGCACCGCCGTCCTTTTTATATGCATAACCGTCAGCCAGAACAGATTCAAGACTGCCGTTTGCTATCTCGATGTTGTAGAATTTACCGCCGCTGATTTTTGCTTTAGCGTTACCTATAATGGTCAGAGCGTCTATAACGCCGCCGCCTATTTCTGCGTCGCCGTCTATGTAAACCATCACCGATGTGAATTCACCGCCGTTGATGATTAACTTTGAGTTTGCGTAAGCTTTAATAGGCATCCGCATTTTGCCATCGCCGCCTACGGTAAACATACCGCCGTCGGATACTTCTACAGGTGCGTTGAAAGCAAAAGTGCCACCCAGTTTTTTACCGTTCAGTGCAAGCGTTACATTGCCGGTAATGGTAACGCCCTGTGTAAGTTCGCTGTTTGTAATATCCTTATACAGCGTTACAGTAGCCGTACCTGCCTCGTTAGCCTTGTCAAAAGCGTCATAAATATCGCTGAACAGATCTGTCTGCTCGCTTCCGTCAGCCGTATAGCTTACAGTTGCGGCGATTTCCTCATTGCAGTAAGGACAAAGGTTTCCGTCAAGCGCATAACTGTCGTTTTCGTCCTTATGGTCGCACTTTATAACATTAAGATAATTGGCTTTGGTCATGCTCTGAATTTCAGCATATTTGAAACCTGAACCGACAATCGCATTTAAGCCTATAACTCTGCTTCCGCTCGCAATTGCCCTGCCTAAAGTATAATTGCTTTCATTTTCGCAAGTGAAGATGTTGAACGTACCGCTTACTATAGAGACATTATATCCGCTTCCACCGGTCGTGTCTGCTTTCATGCTTAAATAATCGGCATTAACATCATTGATGACCGTGTCTCCGCCGTTTATCGTTATTGCGCCGATATTAGCACCATCGGCACTAACCTTTCCGGAATTTACAACTAAATAATTCAATGTGGCTTTACTGTCAATTAAAACATTGGCATTCTCGCCAGATACCGTTACACCGGTAAATGAAATTGAGGCTTTTTTCAGTGCCGTAAACGTTATATCTCCGCCCTTGACATTAAATGCAAACGGTCCGCTGCTGTCATTTTTATTTAAATCAACGGTAAATCTACCCTTGCTTATGTCAAATGTTTCATTATCTTTAAGCCAACTGTAGTTTAACAGCTTTAATGTACAGCCTTCGCTTTCCTGGGCAGCGCTGATAGCGTCATTCCACTTGCCGTAATACGATAACATGCCGTCAGACAGCTCTACCGAAGCCGTAAGTGCTCTGTTGCATATACCGCATACATAATTACCGTTATCGTCACATTTTACGCTTGCGCCGGGGTGCTGACAGGTAGCTACTGTAAGCGTTACCGCATTCGACTTATATTCATATCCGTCATAGGTAAATATGCAGTAATATTGGATTTCTCCGTCTTCTGCCACTGCTTTATCAACTTCACCGCTAAATAAATAATAGCGATTGCCTGATAAGTCCGTTTTTTCCTTTATTACCGTTCCGTCAATTAAGCATCCGGTAACATAGAGTGTTTCATTTCCCGTATATGTCACATCGGCAGTGAAAGATGCAGTCTTTCTACCGTTACGGTATATTATCGGTGACTCGTCCTCAGCGGTAATTGTTGCACTCTTTATTGGCGCTTCCTTTACTTCTACATTAGCTATATCCTGCTTTTCACGTTCTGCAACAGTAGACCAGAAGCCGTCGAAATTCTTATAGGCATGGCCATCCGCAAGAAGCTGTCCTACGTTTCTGCCTTCACCTGAAACCTTTATGCTGTTGAATTTGCCGCCATTAATTACAGCGTTACCGCCGTCTTCAATTCTGAAGTCAGAGAAAATACCACCGTTGATTTCCGCATCGCCGCCGTTGCGAACGACAACACATTTTATTGTACCACTGCCGTTAACGGTCAGCTTACCGCTCTTCACTTCTATGGCATAGTAGGGATCAAAACCGGAAGTTGAGAGCTTTTTACCGTTAAGTTCAAGCGTAACATTGCCTGTAACAGCTATCGTATCTGTAATATCGTCCGTAATATCCTTATACAGCGTTACAGTAGCCGTACCTATCTCATTAGCCTTGTCAAAAGCGTCACATATATCGCTGAACAGATCTGTCTCTTCGCTTCCGCCGGCAGTATAGCTTACAGTTGCAACAATTTCCTCACTGCAGTAAGGACAGGGATTACCGTCAAGCACATAACTGCCTTTTCCGTCCTTATGGACGCACTTATCAACAAAAATTCTATCGGTTTTGGTCATGGTCTGAATAGCATCGTATGTGTAAATAATAGCGCCATTCATATTACTGTCGTAAACTCTGCTTCCACTCGCAATTGCCATACCTAAGCCTGTTTTGCAAGTGGTGCTGTAGAACGTACCGGTTACGATAGAGATGCTACCGGACCCGTTGATATTAATGCTTAAAGAATCAGCTTCAACACAATTGATGACCGTGTCTCCGCCGTTAGTTTGCAGTGCACCGATTATTGCATTGTCTATAACAGCATTTCCGCCAATTATTGACAGTTCTTTAATATAACTCTCGGCACTGTTTACTGCAAGCGCACCGCTTGTTAATGTTACACTTCCCAGCTTGATTTTACCGTCAATTGTAACCTTAGCGTCAGCTCCGTTTACTTCGATTCCGCTTATCAGAGTTTCTGCATCGGCTTGTTTTACCGAAGAAGTGAAAGTCACGTCACCGCCGTTGACATCGAACTGATAAAATACCTTCTTACCGTTAAAGTCAACAGTAAACCTGCCGCCTGTCACGGTAACGGACTCAGATACTCCTTCCGACATCAGCTTTACAGTGCTGCCCTCGTTCTCCTGTGCCAGCTTTATGGCACTCTCTATATCCGCATAGCCTAACGACTTGCCGTCAGCATCTACTACCTCGGCTTCTATCAATGCATCACATATACCGCAGATTACAAAACCGTCGTTTTCGTATGAAAAGCTATCCTTCGGGTGTGAGCAGGTCGCAAGTGTAAGCTTAAGCACATTCGACTTATATTCGTATCCGTTGCACTTAAGTACAATGTAATATTCAACCTCGCCGTCTTTAGCCGCAAGCTTACCGATTTCATAACAGTGTACCATATATTTATTGTACAAATTATAATCTTTAATGCGATTATTGCCGTTTACAAAATCCGAATAGGTTGCACCCCTTGAACCGACCGCCAATTCGTATGTAATATCGACGTATAAATATTTCTCTCCGTTACGGTATATAACAGGCGCTTCTTCGCCTACCCACGCAATACTTGCGCTCTTTATGGGTGCTCCTTCTACGGATAACGCTCCTTTAGAACCGCCCAAATAGCTATCTTTTTCACGCTCATCAATCGAAAGCCAAGTGCCGTCAGCATTTTTATACGCATAACCGTCTGCCAGTACAGATTCAAGATTGCCGTTAAATATCTCGATGTCGTTGAATTTACCGCCGCTGAGTTTTACGTTACCGCGAACTGACAGACCTCGTATAGTGCCGCCGCCTATTTCTGCGTTGCCTCCTTTTTTAACTGACACAGAATTGAAGTATCCACCGCCGTTAATGACTAATTTTGAGTTTTCATTAACGTAAATAGGTGTATCCATATCGCCATCGCCGTTTACAGTAAGCGTGCCACCGTCAGATACCGATATACGCGCTATGCCATAACGACCACCCAATGTTTTGCCGTTCAGTGCAAGCGTTACATTGCCCGTAACATTTATTTCATGTGCAATTTCACTGTCTGCAATATCCCTGCACAGCGTTACTGTAGCCGTACCTATCTCATTAGCCTTGTCAAAAGCGTCATAAATATCACCGAACAGCTCTGTCTTTGCACTTCCGTCAACCGTATAGCTTACGCTTGCGGCAAACTCAGAGTTACAGTATTTGCATATACCGCCGTCATTAAAGGCATAACTGCCGTCCTCATTCTTATGCTCGCACTTGGTAAACAGATAATAGCTTACAGTTTTGTTTTCGGAGTCAAAATTATTTTTTTCGGCTATATCGCTGTATAATAAAGCCGTTGCTGTTTTCTCCGCAGTCGGATCTGTCGGATTGTCGTAGCTTATCACACGCACACCGCTTGCGATTACGTCCTTTAATTTAAACTGTCCGAGATTGATATTGCTGTAAGTACCTCCGCCTATAGTAAGCTTTGCGTCAGTTGCGTCTTCGCTTACAAATAAATTATCAGCACCCGCATTATTGTCAACATTGACGCCTTCGCTGACAGTTACGGTACCGCCTGATATAGCAATACTATCAAATCCGGCGCTTGAGCCCTCAGGTAATGTAAGAGATCCGCTCTTCACATTAACCTTGCACCTGATGAACATATAACCTTCAGCAATAACATCTGCACCGTCAATAGTTATTGTCTGGTTGTAATCATAGATAGTACCATAATTACTTGTGGTAATAGTAAACTGACCGTTTGACAGCCTAACCCCACTATTGATCTTACCGCTTGTTACAAGAGTGAAAACACAGCCCTTGTTTTCAGCCTTATCGGCATATAATAAGCCTTCATCGATGCTGTCAAAATATTCGTTAGTAGTACCGTCGGCTGATGTCACCTTTGCATAAAGCACAGCACCGCACGCACACTTTGTCTCTGTTTCGGTGTATGTATGAGTATGCTTTACAACTGTGACATTTCTAATTCCTTCGCTGAGTGTCACCGCACTGCCGTCAACTATACTTTCGGGGAGATGTGTGACACTGTTTAAGATCGCAAACGCATAGCCCTTTGCAAGCAGAGCGTTTACGGGTGTGTTGCTATCCCTGCCGGCGATGGCTGTGTACTTTCCGCCGTATATAGCTACACCGCTTGCGTTTATAAAGTGAACATTTCCAAATACGCCGCCGTATATTTCGACACGCTTAGCACTGATAATGGTTATAGCTTGTACATCTGCGGCTGAACTGCTGCCGTCCGCCGTGCCGTTTATAAACGTACCGCCTTTTACAAATAAAGGTGCGTTTACGCATCCGCTGTTGGTGCTTTTCCTGCTGTCCTTAAGGCACAGAATACCACCGCTGTTTACAACGATATATTTATCTTCGCCGAGTAAATATCCGTTCACATCGACAGTAACCTTTGTATTGCCGATTTCTACGTTCTGTGTAATCTCACAGTTCTTATACAATGTCAGCGTACAGCCGTTGTTTTCCGCCGATAATGCCGCAGAAAAAGCGTTGTCTATATTATCAAAATACTTCGCTGTTCCCACGCCCGAAATGCCCGCAGTAAGCTGATATTCGCAGGTAAGGCATACACCTGTTTTGCTGTCAACATCCGTATGACCGCACCGCTTACCGCAAATCGTGCACTTGCCCGTTGTGCTGTCGTAACTGTGATCTTCATGTGGTGCTACAATAACAGGTGTTACAAAACCGTCTTTCAACAGTGTTTTTGAGCCGTCTATCGGCACAGCGGAAGACGTCATAAACATACGGTTCTCAGCCAATAAAGTCAGTATTTCTGCGTTTGCTCTGTCCCCGCCGCCGTTATAGCGTATTTTTAGGAAAGCTCCGTCGTGAAGAATTACGTCACTGCTTGCATCGTTTATATTGAGTATTATGCCGAGTGAACGATAGCAGTCAAATGTACCTGCACCTACCGACACAGTTCCCTTAGCGCCGCAGTTTTCGTCAAATGTCAGCTTACCGCCGTCCACTACATTGAAATCGCCATAAATACTATTATTTTTTTCCGATCCCGTAACGGTTATATCTCCCGAAACAGTTAACGTACCTACATTGGCTTCCTCAGCGATCCACAGCGTGAACTTACGGCTGAGTGTTGTATAGCTGCCTGCATAATTCTTGTATACTTTTAATGTACAGCCGGTGTTTGCGTCACTGTCAGCCGCTTCAAAAGCCGCTTCCATCTCAGTTTCCTTATAAACAGAAGCTGCAGCCCCGTCCTTTACGATAACAGCCGCATACTGATATTCACACTCGTTACACTTACCCGTTTCGCTGTCAACATCGCTGTGAGGGCATACATATCCGCAGTCGCACTTGCCGTCAACATAGGTATGGCTGTGGTCTTTGACTGTCAGCGTTTCACTGCTTGATATTTCCTTAACGCTTGCGTTGAAAAGAGTTCCGTCAGCCTTGAAGAAAGCCTTACCCTCTCCGAGCATATCGTATAATGTCTTGCTGTCCCTTGCATAAAGTCCGGCAGGATATGTACCGTCTTTCAGTATAACCGTACTCGAATCATATACATAGATCGAAGTGTCTAAAACTACATCGCCGTCTATTATAAGCGTACCGCCGGCGTTGGAAGCGTCGCTTGTCGGATATACATTACAACCGAGCATAACCGGATTGCCGCTGTTTTTGATCGTAAGCTTTCCGTTTTTGCAAGGAGTAATACTCCGGATTTTAAATTGGCGTCCGTTTAAGTCAATTGTAAGTTCTCCGTATAAGTCATACTGAGATTTTGAATTATCATAATCCTTAAACAGCTTTATCGTACCGCTTCCGTTGTATTCATTCAGTAAAGAGTGAAGCTCATCGGTATCTACATACTTTAAGCTTCCGTTCTTGTCTGTATAGAGTGCGACAGACACAACCGCACCGCAGATTGAGCAGATGCCGGTGTCCGTGTTTATATCACCGCTGTGTTCGCAGGGCTTTCCGCACTCCTCGCACTTGCCTGTTCCACTGCCGTATTTGTGGTCAGCGTCAGTATGCTCAACAACAGTAAGCGCAACGGAATAACCCATACTTCCATATTCTTTATAAAGATCAAGATAATTGCCGTTATCTTCACGTCGCAGTGCCTGCCGGGTAACATCAAGAAGATTGCCTAATTTCAGAGCGCCGGAATTGTTTTGGCGATGATATATCAGCCCACCTAACTTCATTCCCGTAGCAAGCTTTACAGATGTCGTTGTAGTTCCGTCATCAGCCACTGATGCTATCACAGTCAACTGCTCTGTAGTTACTTTTGCGCCATCGTTTACAGCAAGCCGTGCACTGTCCTCAACAAAAATTGTATTAAATTCTACATTTGCTTCGCTGTCAATTATGAATGATCCGCCGCCTTTGCGAACATACACCTGCGTAACATAACTGCCCGCTGTGCCGGTTAATGTAAGCGTGACGTCTTTGTTGACCCCAAGTTTGTTGACCCCAAGCTTGATATTGTTCAGCTTGTGACCGTTAAGGTCGATCATAACATTGTGTTTTACATCTATAGTATCTAAAGTTGCAGTTGCCGCTGCATCGCCGATATCCTGATAGATCTTAACATAGTTTCCGGTATCGGCAGTAATGCTGTCAAGGCAGTCTGCGAGCGTGTCATAGCCTGTCGGCGCATTGCCGTCTGTGCTGATTGTAGCAACAAACTGATGCTCACACTTGTTACACTTACCCGTGTCAATATCAATATTGCTGTGATCACATAACGCTCCGCAGTTTGTGCATTTACCGTCGGAATAACCGTTTTCATGTGCACATTCTTTATATGTAAATGTAAATTTTTCTGTAACAGTTTCTGTGCTGTCACCGTCTGAATAGGTTATATCGCAATACAGAACATAATTTCCGGCAGGAATATTATCCGCAAGCTTGAATTCGCCGTTGCTTCCGGATACTGCCGCACCGAGCTCATCTGCACTGTATGCACTGTTCGTACTGTACCAGTTATAGCTTATGCTTTCACTGTCAACCGTATAGGTGCTTACAAGCTTGTAATTGTCCTTCTCTTCCTGCGAAGTGTTTGTATAGAAAACCGTTCTGTTTGTGTTGTCACCCTGTGTAACCTTGTTGAAACGGTTTGCATTCGACTTTACCTGAACGGTATTGGATACAATATCTCCGCACTTTATTGTAAGAGTATTATCAGTGTCGTATGTAGTCGAAAACTCGGTATCGCAGACCATGCACACCCAGCCGTAATCGGTCTTGATTATGCTTGCTAATAAATCGGGTTCATCGCCGCCGAAATAGCCTCTTGCGTCTGCAAACTCTTCATCGCTCATATTCTTCAGAGTAATATCAAAGTAAACCGTACCCTTGAGCTTGATATCAGTCATGTCCATGTCTTCAATTATTTCATACTCTTCAGTCTTGAATATTCCGATTTGGTTTCCGAGTATTATACGGGGAGAAGTATCAGGCTTTATAACTACCGTCTTAGCGTCCGCTCCGCCAATCTCATAATAGCCGCTGTTAAACTCGGCATTGGCTGTCACTGAGCTTTCCTCAGCCTTGAACTCAGTCGAACCCTTTACTACAAATTCGTCCTCGTCTATTGTCGGTACAGTTTGACCGATACCGTATGTACCGCCGGTAGCGTAAACTGAGCCTGTACCGCTCATTATAAGGTTTACTTTGTAAATGCCACACTTAGTACCATAAGCAGTGACCTTACCGCCGCTTATTTCGGCATCTATGCTTTTGTTTCCGTCGTAGTATATTCCGACTTTTGCTGCATTGCCTTCAGGCACAGTAATACTGCCGTTTCCGCTGACGGAAATTTTGTCCCCGAAATTACTGTTAAGCAATATTGCGCCGTTATTGGCATATTCATTTTCTACAGCACCGCCAACGGCTGTAAGACTGCCGTTGCCGTCAACAGTAATGCCACGCTTGACACCGACAGCCGCACCGTCATTAGATACAGCTGACGCTTCGGCGTTCAGTGCGCCGTCATTATGTATCTCAAGCGACTCTGCAACTACTTTACCTGTTGCGTTTACAGTACCGCCGTTAATGATTATTGATCCGCCGAGAGAGCGTGCCATACTGTCTGTAGAGCGGTTCTCTGCATTCAGCACACCTTCGCCGCTGATCGTCATAGTGCCGTCACAGTTAACATCATTCGTATTTACGGCACTGAGAATGTATGTATAGCTGTCGCCGGTGTCCGTCTGTACGATAGTATTGTTACCGTTCAGCACTATCTCCGTACCGTCGGGGACTGTTACGACGCTCATACTGTCTGTTGTCGCCTGAATGTTCACTTCGTCAAGCGTCAGCGTCTTTGTGTCATAATCCCAGCTCCAGCCGACACCGTTTTCGTCCGCCTTCTTTTCTCTGAAATCAAGCGGTGTCGTGATGACATTGCTCTCGCCGTCATGCGTATGTGTCTCGCCCTCGGCAAATGCCGATAACGGTACAGCCGTCAGCGTCATTGCCGCAGACAGCACCGCACTTATGAGCCGTACAAATTTTTTCTTCATGTTTTTCCTCCTGTAGATTTACCCGTGCTTATGCCATGCACCTGCACTTATGCAGTGCCTCCTTCAGCTTTTCAAGCGGTATCGGCTTCTTGTGGAAATAGGTACAGCCAAGCCTGTATGACTGCGCCCCGAATCCCTCATCGTCCGACAGCCATATTACAGGCGTATCCCTGTCGGCATTCTTCGCCGCAATAACGCCCTCCATACCGTCCGCTCCGTCGGCAAGCACGATTATAAGGTCAGCCGTCTTACACTCATTCACAAAGCTCTCATACCTCTGACATACCCTGTAGGCAATTCTTCGATATGCCGCCGTTGCGATCTGTGTTATTTTCGCTTTCAGTATCTCCGCCTCGTTTGCGGTATCGTAAACGCAGATGAGCATACCTCTCCCCCTTATAATTTTATAATTATATCATAACTCATTCGCTTTGCGATTTCAACTTTTTGGCACGAACGGTTGTTATAACGGCGTAAACGGTCATAAATGCGGCTCATAATACAAAAAAACCGCACCCTACACCCACCGGTCAGGTGAAATATATCACCAAGCACTATCCCTCTCGCTTTTCATAGGGCAAGCGTCTGTGTGTGCTTGTACGGCTTCGTATTTGCACTATCCCTCTCACATTCCGTACTGCAATCTTCTATATGCATTGATATGCTTTCGTATCCGCACTATCCTTCTCGCTTTCCGTAGGGTGAGCGTCTGTGTGTGCTTGTACGGCTTCGTATTTGCACTATTCCTCTCGCTTTCCGTAGGGCGAGCGTCTGCGTGTGCTTGTACGGCTTCGTATCCGCACTATCCCTTGCTCAGCACCACGTCCTTGCCTCCCCTCGAAAAAGGGGAGGTGGCACGGCTGTAGAGGTTTTTCGGCTTGCTGTACAGTATTCAGATAGTCCTGCTTTTACGATTCTGAAACTATTCCGAG
>ENA-ORPF01001409-ORPF01001409.1-human-gut-metagenome-genome-assembly--contig:-NODE-1409-length-19773-cov-3.466427_pt1 | contig 19773 bp, 18 predicted proteins | sample MGYA00242140_ERZ509070 | MGnify/ENA primary metagenome ERZ509070 (study PRJEB26280, sample SAMEA2338713) | human gut metagenome | biome: human gut; feature: human-associated habitat; material: faeces... | reverse complement strand
TAATGAATTATTTATTAAAATGTATTTATAAAGGAACAAAGTTGATACTAGTTGGGGACAGTGATCAGCTTGCATCTGTTGGACCAGGAAGTGTACTTAAAGATTTAATTTCGTCAGAAAAAATAACAACAATACATTTAGATAAAATTTTTAGACAAGCAGCAAAAAGTAAAATAATTTTAAATGCACATAGAGTAAATAGCGGAGAAGATTTTTTAAATAAAGAAGAACAAGAAGGTTTAAACCAAGATTTTTTCTTTATAGAAGAACAAAATCAACAAAAAATGCTAGAACAAGTAATTTCATTATGTACAGGTAGATTAAAGAAATATGGTGATTATGATTTTTTCCAAAACATTCAAGTATTAACACCGACAAAAAAAGGTTTACTTGGAACAAAAGAGTTAAATAAGGCATTGCAACAAGCTCTAAATCCTAATAATGGAAGTAAAAAAGAGAAAGTAAGTAATGGAGCAACATTTAGAGTTGGAGATAGAGTAATGCAAATAAAAAACAATTATGATATATACTGGGAAAAAGATTCTATAAAACAAGAACAAGGAAGCGGAGTGTTTAATGGAGAAACAGGAACAATAATAAATGTAAGTGATATAGAAAAATCAGTGGAAGTAAAATTTGACGATGAAAAAATTTGCTTATATGAATTTTCAGAATTAGAGCAGATAGAACATAGTTACAGCATAACAATACATAAAGCACAACGGAAGCGAGTTTGATGTTGTAATAATGGTAATACCACAAGCATCACCAATGCTTCTTACAAGAAATTTATTATATACTGGAATTACGAGGGCAAAAAAATTATTAATAATTATAGGAAGAAAGCAAGTAGTAAATTTTATGATACAAAATGTAGACAGTAAAAAAAGAAACACGGGATTAGAATATAAACTAAGAAATACTGAGGTGTAAAATTATTATAAAAACATTATTGGATGTACTTTTTCCACAAGTTTGTGGAATTTGTGGAAAACTAAGTGGAAACTCATTATGTAAAAAGTGCGAAATATTATTAGAAAGACAATCAAAATTTGAGATATATGAAAATGATTCTTTAGAAAATTATTTTCATGAACATTTGTATTTTTTTAAATATGATGGAATAATAAGAAAAATAATATTAAATTACAAATTTAATGATAAGGCTTATTTATATAGAACAATTTCAAATTTTTTAATAAAAAACAAAGAATTTTGTGAAAAAGTCTATAAGAACTTAGAAGAACACAATGTCTATATCACCAATCTGGCTAAGTGTACACAAGTCGATGCTAGACCATTAAAAGATGAAATATTTAAAAGCTATTTAAAAATCTTTAAAAAAGAAATAAAAATGGTAAATCCGAAAAAAATTATTCTTTTAGGAAACCAAGTATCTTCTATTGTATTAGAAGAAAAGATTAAAGTATCAGAAGTAAGAAAAAAAGAATTTATAAAAGATGGTTTTAAATTTTATTCTGTATACTATCCCGTAGGAAATGGTATTTTTAATATGGATAAAGCGGTAGAAGATATTTTATATATCAAAAGAAAAGAAATAAATACAACACTACTAATAATAAAAAAAGAAAATAAAATTCTCTTAGCTAGAAAGAAAAGAGGGTTTGGATTTGGCAAATGGAATGGAATTGGTGGAAAACAACAAGGAGGAGAATCCATGGATGAGGCAATGTTAAGAGAAACCAAAGAAGAAATTGGTATAACTCCAGTAGATTATCAAAAGATAGGAATCATAAACTTTACAGAATATTATAAAGAAGAACTAACCAATGTTCATATGCATACCTATATCGCAACAGACTGGAAAGGAAATATAGAAGAATCAGAAGAAATGTTTCCAAAATGGTTCGACGTTGATCAACTTCCATGGGATGATATGTTTGAAGATATGAAATATTTTTTACCATATTTACTAGATAAGAAAAAAATAATAGGATTCTTTGAATATGATAAAAACTGGAATTTAATAAAACATGAAATACAAGAACAAAACAAATAAATATATGATATAATAGAAAAGTCGATAAGGAGGAAACAAAATGAATGAGAATTTAAAAAATGAAGAACCATTTGATATCAAGAAAAAAAGAATTAGTATTCTAGATAACTATGGTGAAAACTTTCAAAAGAAAGACTACATTACCAATCCAGCTATTGGACGTGATGAACAAATCAAACAATTAGTTCTTATTTTACTTACTCCTGATAAATCTGCTGTTTTAATCGGTAAACCTGGTGTTGGTAAAACTGCTATTGTAGAGGGACTTGCTTATAGAATTCAAAAAGGACTAGTACCAGATGTATTAAAAGGATATCAAGTAATTAAAGTAAATACTTCCGCTTTACTTGGAGTAGATCCAGTAACAGGAGAAGCAAAAATTCAAACATTGATAGATGAAATAAAAACAAAGTCAAAATTAATTTTATTTATCGATGAAATTCATACTTTAATGGGAACAAAAGGAGAAGCCTTAGACTTTGCTAATATATTCAAGCCAGCACTAGATCGTGGTGATATTAAAGTTATAGGAGCAACAACAACAGAAGAGTACGAAAGATATATCTTAAGAGATAAAGCCTTTGTTAGACGTTTCCAAAAAGTAGAAGTTGCAGAACCAACAAGAGAAGAAAATATTCAAATATTAATTGGAACACTTCCAAAGATTGAAAAAAGAACTGGTGCTAAAATGATGTATACACCATTTGTACAAAGAAAGATGATGGAATTTATTACAGACATCACAAGTGAATATAAAAGAATCTATGAAATAGGCTCACGTTATCCTGATGTTTCTCTAACTATGGTACAACAAGCTTTTTCAAATGCCTTATTCGACAACAGAACAGAAGTGAATGTACTAGACTTTAGAAAAGCAATTGAAAACAGTAAAAACATTTATCAAGATGTTATCAACAAAGCACTACCCGAATTCGATAGAATATTTAAAGATGAAATCAGAGCTGTAAAAGAAAGTAAAAATATATATGATACATTAGATACTCTAGGAGACTAGAGTATTTTATTTGCCTCAAAAGTATAATTTTGCTATAATGGAAATAGAATGAATAGTAGGAAGGAGAAAAATTCATTTAAGCGCCTGGACTTCTATAGTTGACGAGGACAGTAGTGATCGAAAGATTCGGCGGATGCTACTGCGGAGAAAGTGCTCCGTTAGATATATACCAAAAAGTAAAATCAACATTACAACAATATATATATCACCACATATTTTTTTAGCATGGAGGAAAATAAATTATGTGTGGAATTATTGGATATATAGGAGAAAAAAATCCAGTAGATATTTTAATTAACGGGTTAAAGAGCCTAGAATATAGAGGATATGATTCGGCAGGAATTGCCTTAAAAGATAAAGATGAAATAGAAATTATTAAAAGTGTTGGAAAAATTGTAAATTTAGAGGAAAAGTTAAAACAAGAAAAAACAATTTCAAGCCATTTAGGAATTGCTCATACAAGATGGGCAACACATGGTAAACCAACAGAAAAAAATGCTCATCCTCATACGGCAGGAAGAGTTACTTTAGTACATAACGGAATTATTGAAAATGCTGAAGAATTACGTGAAAAGTTAAAAAAAGAAGGTATTACTTTCTATAGTGAAACAGATACAGAAGTAGTAGCTGCTTTAATAAATAAATATTATGATAAAGATCCAATAGAAGCTATTAATCAAGCTTTAAAAGAAGTAAAAGGATCTTATGCCTTAGGAATTCTATTCCAAGAAAGTGATGACTTATATGCCGTAAGAAAAGATTCACCACTAATCGTAGGAATTGGAAAAGAAGAAAACTTTATCGCTAGTGATATTGCCGCAATTATTGATTATACCAATAAGTATTATTTACTAGAAGAAGGAGAAATTGCCCATATCACAAAAGATAAAATAGAAGTAACAAAAGATGGTAAAGTAGTAGAAAAAGAAGTACAAACAACAAATATGGAGCGTGATGCCAAAGATAAATGTGGCTACGACCATTACATGTTAAAAGAAATTATGGAAGAACCAGTAGTGTTACAAAAAACATTTGAACCATACTTAGAACACTTAGAAAAATTACCCAATTTAACAGACTATGAAGAAATTCATATTGTTGCTTGTGGATCTGCTATGTATGCTGGTATGATTGGAAAAACACTTCTAGAAGAATATGCAAATACCAAAGTAGAAATCGACGTAGCTAGTGAATATCGTTATAAAAATATTATTTATGATAGAAAAACATTAGTGATTTTAATTTCTCAATCAGGAGAGACTGCTGATACAATTGCAGCTATGAGAAAAGCTCAAGAACATAAAGTAAAAACTCTAGCAATTGTAAATGTAAAAACATCAACCATTGCTAGAGAAAGTGATGAACAAATCTTTATTGAAGCAGGGCCAGAAATTGCAGTAGCAACAACAAAAGCCTATATCTTACAAGTAGGCATCATGGCATTACTTGCATATAAGACAGCAAAAGAAAAGAATCTAGTAAAAGAAGAACACAAAGTACTAGAAGAAGCAGAAAAGTTACCAAGACTAATTAAAGAAGTATTAGATAGAAGAGAAGAATACAAAAAAGTTGCTCAAGCTATTTATCAAAAAGAAGATATTTTCTTCATTGGTAGAAAAATTGATTATGCAACATCCATGGAAGGAAGTCTAAAACTAAAAGAAGTATCTTATATCCATAGTGAAGCTTATCAAGCAGGAGAACTAAAACATGGAACAATCTCACTAATTGATGATGGTATGCCAGTATTTGCAATCATTACAGACGATACTATAAAAGATAAGACAATCTCAAATATTGAAGAAGTAAAATCACGTGGAGCAAAGACAATTATTATTAGTAATGAAAAATTTGATACGGAAGATATGCAAGTAACAGTACCAAAAATAAGTCCATACTTCCAACCAATCTTAATTGTACCAACTTTACAATTAATTGCATACGAAACAGCCAAACTAAGAGGTTGTGATATCGATAAACCAAAGAATCTTGCAAAAAGTGTAACAGTAGAATAACAAAAGACTCTCCTGCAAGAGAGTCTTTTTCTTAAGAGGTGATAAAATGACAGTAAAAGAATTTTGCCAAGGAAAAACAACAAAAGAAATAGGACAAGCACTAGCCAAACAACATCTAAAAACAGAACACAAAGTAGAGCTAGAAGAAAAAAGACGAATCTATGACTGGGAAGGATATGCCCTAGAACTAGCGGTAGAAAAACCGATTTACAAAGAAAAATATCTAAAAAACTTCCGCAGATACAACTCTATCTTAAAACGAGCAAATGATAGATTAAACGAAGTAAATGATATAGAAGTAACATCTCTTACAGGGAAAGATATCAATCCCTACATAGAATTATTAGAAGTAGCCCTATATGCATCAAACTTTTTCTACCATGACTTTAATAAAAATAACTTTAAAACCATCATAGAAGAATATCACAAAATAAAAGATATTAGTAAAGTAGAATGGTACTTTATACTATGTGGATTACTAGTAGAAAAATTTGAACAGCTAAAAGATAAACTAGAAGATACCATCAAAATTAAAGATGAAGAAAAAGAACAAGAAGTATCTAATTTAATAGACTATATCAATGACTATTTAGATAAAATAGAAGACATGTATACAATGATAGAAAGTGTTCTAATACCAAAAGATAAATACAAAGAATTAGTAGAAAAAATAATACCAAATCAAAAATATAATCAACTAAATATTGGATTTACAAATAAAATATATGAAACAGAAAATGAAATTATACGAATTTGTATTAATACAAATAATGAAGAAAGATTTCAAAAAGAAATCAACTTTTATAAAGAACAAAAAGATAATCCCTATATACCAAAACTATATAAAGTAGATAATACCAAAACCATAATACCATATACTTATGAAATAATAGAAAGAATACATGGTAAAACTATATATGAAATTTGGTATAAACTAACAGAAGAAGAAAGAAAAGATTTAGTAAAGAAAATAGTAGAAGCAATAAAATCTTTGCATAATCAAAAAGTAGAATCTTTTAACTGGAATAAAAAGATAAAAGAAGAATTATTAAAATATAAAGATGTAGAAGACTTAGAAGAATCTATTTCTTCTTTAGTATCATCCTGTGATATTTATTTTCATCACAATAAATTTGGATTAATACATGGAGATTTACACTTTGATAATATTTTATATACAGGAAAAGAAATTAAATTATTAGATTTTGAATCTGTACAAGTTGCTCCTATTGACTATGATTTTAGAATTATATTCCAAATGAAAGAACAACCATGGAAATGGGCATCTATTAGAACAGATATGAAAACAATAGAATTAGATTATGAAAATATAATAGATTTATTTTTAGATGAATATAAAGAACTACAAACTACTCCATATATTAAAGAAAGATTATTAGTATATGAAATATTAGACTTATTAAAAGAATATAGTAAAACACAAAATAAAGACTTATTAGAAAAAGTAAAAAAGAAAGCAACTAGGTTAAAATATAATAAGTAGGGATAATATGGATGAAAAGAAAGTATTAGTAGAAACAAAAGAATTATCAGAAGTAGAAAAAGAATATATTGAATCTTGGATGACCCAGAATCCACAAATAAGTACTTTTAGATTTTTACCAAATAATCAAATAGAAGTAACTGGTAATGGTAATATGAGAAAAATCATAGATGCTATACAAATTCCTTTAACAATGAAAGGAATTAAAGCAAAGAATGTAAAAGTAATAGGATTTCCTGGTGTAGATACTCCTTTAGAATTATTATCAGATGTAGGTGCGATTAAAAGAGAAATAGAGACAGAAAATAGAAATTTTTCTATGAGAAATTTTTATCAGTTAGACTTACAAAATGGAATCTTTATTATTACAGAAAAAGAAAAAGTATTTGCTTACTCTATGAGGTTACATGAACTAGCAGCTAGTAAAATATATGAATATTTATATGGAGATAGTAAAAGACTAGAACAAGAACCATTTTGGCAGGGAGTAGTAAATAGTCATGGTAATATTGTATTTCAAATAAGAGGAGCTTCTTCTATTATTTGGTTGCCAGAAAAAATAAATGACTTTCAATATCATACAGTAACAGAACTAATAAAAGAACAACAACAAGTAGAAGAAGAAAGATCTCATGATTTAAAGATAAGTTTATTAGGACATGAATTGATACCAATAAATCAAGCACTAACAGTATGGAAAAACTATTGTAAAGATAATGATATTTATCAACCAAAAGTAATGAAAAAATAATGGGTGATGCATTATGGAAAGAAAAATTTATATACAGACAGGTCCTATTACCAAAGAACAAGAAGAAGAGATAAAAAGACAATCAAATGGAGAAATTCAAATATTGTCAAATGGTTGGACAGTAAAAAACATTTCAGGAAATCCTGCTAAAGAATTCTATCAGACAACTTGTAAACTTTATAATTCTAAAGTAATACCTAAATTGACGGAAATAGAAGGAGTAGAAGGAATCAGATATCCAGTAGAGACAATAGAAGATATGGATTTATTAAAAGAAGAAATAGAGTATGAAACTACAGCCTTTGATTTAGATAGATTCTATGATGAAAAGTTAGATAGAGCAGTCTGTGTCATTACAGAAGACGAAACCTATTTTGCTTATGCCTGGGATGATCATGGACATGCGGCTGCTAGAATCTATGATTATTTATATAACGATACCAATCAAATGAAAGACTGGGACTACATACCATGGCAATACAATGCAACAGAAAAAGGAAATATTATTATTCAGTTTTGTGCTAGTATATCTTCTCCCATTTGGTTACCATCAAAAATAAATGATTATCAATATGAAAGTCTAACAGGATTACTAACGAAACTAGAACAAATAGAAGATAGAAATCATGAAGGATTAGCAGTAGCAATAGACTTATCAGAAGATATCCCAATATATGAAGCTAAAGAAAGACTAAATAGTTTTTGTAGAGAAAAAGGAATCTATGACGTACCAAGAACAAAATAAAGGAGAAAGTATGGATAAAAAAGTATATATTTATACAGGAAAATTATCATTAGAGCAACAAGAAGAAATAAGACAAAAAATAAGTAATAAACATATAGAAAAAATAGGATTTACACAAGATAATTGGATAGAAATGATACCAACAACTTCTACTCCAAATGCTTTGTTTTATGGTAGCTTAGACTTACTGGCATTAAAAATTAAGTATGGATTAGCTTATATAGAAGGAGAGACGGGAATTAGATATCCTATAGAAATGATTCCTCCTAAAGAACAGGAGTTACTAAGACAAGAGATTGCTTATGAAAATGCCAATTTTTCTTTAGAACAATTCTATCAAGAAAAAAGAGATAGAGCAGTCTGTGTAATAACACCACAAGAAACACTAACAGCTTATACTTGGTGTGACCATGGAACAGGAGCTTTACAAATATACAATATGTTATATCAAGAACAAAAAGAAAGATGGGATAGTCCTTTATGGCAACTAGGAGCAACAGCTAGAGGAAATGTTGTATTACAACTATGTGATGAAGAATTCATCCCAGTATGGTTTCCATATAAAATAAACGATTATCAATACCAACAACTAAACAAAATAATAGATAACTTACAAGAAATCAATCAACAAGGAAACTACGGTATTGAATTAACACTAGATCTTGACTCAGAAACCCCAATAGAAAACGCCAAACAAAAACTAAATGAAGTCTGCCTAGAAAAAGGAATATATACACCACCAATAAAAAGAGAAGCTAGTATGCACTAGTTTCTCTTTTTTCCATATTCTTTTTCATAAATTTCAAATAATTCTTTAAACCTAGCAAAATGAACGATTTCTCTTTGGCGTAACCATAGTAGAGGACCAATAATATCAGGATCATCTGTTAAATCAATTAGATTCTCATAGATAGCACGAGCTTTTTGTTCGGCAGCCATATCTTCTGATAAATCAGCTAATGGATCTCCTGTACTGGCAAAGTAACTAACAGTAAATGGAACTCCATTAGAATCTGTAGGATATAAAGATTTAGCATGCTCTGCATAGTTACTACCAAGTCCAGCAGCCATCATCTCTTCAGGAGTAGCATCTTTTGTTAATTGGTATACCATAGTCGCAATCATCTCAACATGAGCAAGTTCTTCATTCGCAATATCAGTAAGCAATGCCTTACCACGATTATCAGGCATAGTATATCTTTGATTTAGATATCGAAGAGAAGCTGCTAGTTCGCCATTGGAACCGCCATACTGCGTAATCAAATATTTTGCCATGTTTAAATCTTTTCTTTTAATATTAACAGGATACTGTAATCTTTTAACATATTTAAACATTAGGTTTTACCTCCCAAGGCCAAACATCTTTCTCCCACATAAAAGGATTTTGATTTAAACTATTACTATTAATCATTAATGGACCAAACTTCTGATCATATTCCCGCATCAACTGATTTGCTTGTTCACGATAATCATTAAATAACGTTAACATGCTAGTATCATCAGGATGTAAATCCAAATAAAGATTTAATTCATGAGCCGCAAAAGAAATACGACCAAGTTCTCTCATTAAAGCTTCACGTTCGTTATTAGCAGGAACATTCGCTGGTTTATAATCTTTATACTGACTATAAAGATTAGAAAATAAATTACCTTTATCAAACCCCTCAGTAGGAGTAAATAAAGATGGCATAGTAGTGTTTCTATATAAATCTTGAGAAACAAAATTCATATTAGAATTATAAAATGGATACATATAATTTTGGTTAAACATAATATCTCCTTTCGATTTAATGTATTCCAAAAAAAGATACCTGTCTAAGATAAAAGCCTAAAAGTTAAGTATTTGCAGCTAATAAGTTGACAAATGTTCATTAAATGATATAATTAAACTGTGATTGAGCTTTGGTTACCCGCGTGGGCCAAGGCCTTTTTTTGTAGAATTATTTTTCTTTGTAGTTGATTCAAACAATTGACAAACGAACAAATGTATTATATATTATAGCTAGATTATTATTGAACTACAAAGAGGTGTAAATGAAAGAGTTTAAAACATATGAAGAACAAATTGATTTATTAAAATCCAGAGGACTAATAATTTCTGATGAAAAATATACATTAGAAAAATTAAAAGAGGAAAACTATTATAATATTATAAATGGATATAAAGAATTATTTATAAATTCTAATAATAAAGACGAATTTATTGAGGGGGTTACATTTGAAGAAATATACTCATTATATGATTTTGATAGAATGATAAAAAATATTATATTTAAATCAATATTACAAGTAGAAAACATATTAAGGTCATTAATTTCATATAATTTTTCTAAAAAGTATGGCAAAGATAATTATTTAAAACTCAATAATTTTGAAACACTAAAAGGTAGTGGCTGTACTCCTGAAAAATATCAAAGAAGAGTTGCTCAAATACAAACATTACTAGCAAATTTGCAGTCAGATATTGCTAACTCAATAACAAAAAGACCATATATTAATCATTACATTTTAAATTATGGCTTTATACCGCTTTGGGTGTTAGTAAACACATTAACATTAGGAAGATTAAGTCAATTTTATAGTTTAATGAATCAACCTGTTAGAGTAGAAGTATCAAAACACTGGAGTATCAAAGATGAAGAATTAAACCAATATATTAAAACACTTGCTTATTATAGAAATTTATGTGCACATGATGAGAGATTATATAATTCAAAGAATAATCAAGATATACCTGATACTATATATCATGAATTTTTAGAAATACCACAAATTAATAGTAGATACATATGTGGAAAGAATGATTTGTTTTCGTTAATAATAATATTAAAAGTTTTATTACCAGAAAATGATTTTAAAACATTATGTAATAAGATTAATGGAAGAATGGAAAGTTTAAAAAAGAAAATAAATCACATTGATTGCAATAGTATATTTAAACAGATGGGATTTCCCGATAACTGGGCAAAAATAAAACAGGCCTAGGGCGTTACACGTATCCTAGGCTCAATATATATTATGAATAAATAAATACATAATATTCATATATTACTTAAAAATAATAAAAAGTACTTGTCAAAACGAAAAAAACTTGTTAAAATAAGTATGTATTTCTGACATGGCGCCGTTGGTGAAGTGGTTAACACGCTGGTTTGTGGCACCAGTATGCATGAGTTCGATCCTCATACGACGCCCCATAAGGAATATAAATCGATTCTTCGGAATCGATTTTTTTGTTATAATAAAGCAAGAAAAAGTTTCTAAAAAGAAACTATATGATATAATAAAGAAGAAATGTTAGGTGATTGTAATGAGTGAAAAAGAATTAGATTCTAGCATAAATCCTTACCAAGAAAAAATATACCCAAAAGGATATATCAAACAACTACAATGGGATATGGCTATAGGACTACAACAAGTAGATAATTTAACACCGTCAAAATATTTAAAACAAATAAGTGAAAAAAACATATTAGGGGAGTTAACAATAGAAGAAGTAGAACAAAGTCTAAGAGAGTATTACACTACCAAAGAAGAACAAAAAAGTATTAATCATAAGGAATTAGAATGTGATTTTGTATCTATGAGAATTGTTGAACTATTAGATCAAGAAAATTTCGAATTGTCAGTAGACTATTTAAAATATATTCATAAATATCTATTTCAAGATGTTTATGAATTTGCAGGAGAATTTAGAAAAATAGATTTTTCTAAACACGAAAGAATTTTAAATAATGATTCAGTTGCTTATGGCGATTGTAAACTATTAGAGCAATCATTAGATTATGATATATCACTAGAAAAAAATAAAAACTATAGTGAAATGAATATTGTGGATGTAATTAATAATATAACTAACTTTTCTTCTCATATATGGCAAGTACATCCGTTTAGAGAAGGCAACACTAGAACAACAGCAGTATTCATAGAAAAATATTTAACTAGTTTAGGATACAAAGTAGACAACTCATTATTTAAAGATAAATCAATATATTTTAGAAATGCACTAGTTAGAAGTAATTACTTTAATAATTATTTAAATCTAAAAGAAGATAAAAATTATTTAATTAAATTTTATGAGAATTTATTACTGGGTAAAAATAATAACTTACATTCGGAAGATTTAATTGTGAAAGAATTGTTTTAATCTAAAAGTACTATAAAAATGTAAATCTGTAGTACTTTTTTTCTGATTTTAAAAATTTAATAATCATGATATAATGATTTCGAAGGGTAGTGGGAGTATGAATGAATCAGAACTAAAAAAATTGGAAAATAAATTATGGTCGGCAGCTGATAAAATGCGTGGAGCAGTATCTGTATCAGATTATAAATTTATTGTTCTAGGATTAATATTTTTGAAATACATATCTGATTCTTTTGAAGACAAATATAAAGAGTTATTAGAAGAAGGAGAAGGACTAGAAGAAGAAAGAGATTGCTATATTGCAGAAAATATTTTCTACGTTCCTAAAAAAGCAAGATGGGAATATTTAGTAGAACATTCAAAAGATAATAATATAGGTGAAATAATCGATGATGCTTTAACAGCAATAGAAAAAGAAAATACGTCATTAAAAAATGTTTTGCCCAAAGATTACAATTCTCCAACAATGAGAAATGTTAATTTAGGAGAATTAATTGATTTATTTACTAATATTAAAGTTGGTACAAAAGAAGCAAAAGAAAAAGATTTACTTGGTAGAATATATGAATATTTCTTAGGACAATTTGCAAAAAACGAATTACAAAAAGGTGGAGAATTTTATACACCAGCTTGTTTAGTTAGAACAATGGTTGAATGTATAGAACCTTTTCAAGGAAAAGTATATGATCCAGCCTGTGGCTCAGGTGGTATGTTTGTTCAATCTATGAAGTTTGTAAATGATCATCAAGGAAATCCATATAATATTGGTATATTTGGCCAAGAAAAAAACCCAACAACATGGCGACTTGCTAAAATGAATTTAGCTATTAGGTCAATGTATGGTGATTTAGGAAAATATGCAGCAGATACATTTACAGAAGATCTCCATAAAGACTTAAAAGCAGATTTTATTTTAGCCAATCCACCATTTAATCTTGAATGGGATAGGGATAAAGTAGAGGATGACCCAAGATGGAAATATGGTCTTCCACCTAAAAACAATGCCAATTATGCCTGGTTACAACATATGATTTCAAAATTATCCCAAAATGGTAAAATGGCTTGCATTCTTGCAAATGGATCATTATCTGCAAGTGGACAAGAGGGAGAAATACGAAAAAAAATAATTGAAAATGATTTAGTTGATTGCATTATAGCGATGCCCACTAATTTATTCTATACAGTTACAGTTCCTTGCTCCATTTGGATAATAAATAGAAACAAAAAACAAAAAGGCAAGACGTTATTTATAAACGCAACTAATCTTGGAGCAATGGTAACCAGACGATTAAGAGAATTATCTGAAGAAGATATTAAAAAAATTGCAAACACATATCATAATTATCAAAATGATGAAAACTACGAAGATGTAAAAGGATTTTGTTATTCAGCAACAACAGAGGGAATTAAATCTAATGATTATGTTCTAACTCCAGGAAGATATGTGGGAGTAGAAGAAACAGAAGATGATGGTGTTCCATTTGAAGAAAAGATGAAAAATATTACATCAGAATTATCAAGGCAATTTGAAGAATCTCATAAGTTGGAAGAAGAAATAAAAAAGAACTTAAAAGCTATTGGTTATGAGATATAGCCAAATTGTAGTATAATATACCCCAATTTTAAGGGGGAAATATTATGAAAATGGATGTAATATTAAATATTACCAAAGACATGGAAGATAGTCTAACAGACTATCAACTAAACAAATTAAAAGAAAGTTTAATAATAAATTTTGAAAAATTAGACTTTATTATGAAAACAGATGACTTAAAACATCAAAAAGAATTAGATGAAAATACATCAATGATTGAATCATTTATTTCATCTAAACAAATAGAGGGGTGTTCAGATAGAACAATTAAATACTATAAAGAAATCATTGATAAATTTAATGATAGTTTTGATAAAAGTATTAAGAAAATAACAACAGAAGAAATAAGAAGTTATTTATCAAATTATAAAGAAATGAGTACCTGTGGATCTACAACAATTGATAACATAAGAAGAGTACTATCATCATTCTTTTCTTGGTTAGAAGATGAAGATTATATAATCAAAAGTCCAATTAGAAGAATTCATAGAATTAAAACACCGACAACAGTAAAAGAAGTTTTAACAGATGAAAACCTAGAAAAACTAAGAGATGAATGTGAAAATATAAGAGATTTATCGTTAATAGAATTGTTAATTTCTACAGGTATGAGAGTAGGAGAACTTGTGAATTTAAATATAAGTAATCTTAACTTTGAAGATAGATCATGCATTGTGTTAGGAAAAGGTAATAAAGAACGGGAAGTATATTTCGATGCAAAAACAAAATTACATTTAAAAGAATATATTTCTAAACGGAATGATACTAATGATGCCTTATTTGTATCATTAAGAGAACCACATCAAAGATTATCAATTTCAGGAATAGAACTAATTGTAAGAAATCTAGGAGTTAATACAAACATTAATAAAGTACATCCACATAAATTTAGAAGAACTCTAGCAACAATGGCAATAGATAAAGGAATGCCAGTAGAACAAGTTCAAAAACTACTAGGTCATGTAAAAATAGAAACAACAATGCACTATGCAATGGTAAATCAAAGTAATGTAAAGATATCTCATAGAAAATACATTGCATAAAAAAATATGCAAAATTGAGGAGTGAAAAAATGAAATTAAAAGATTTCGCTATAATTAATATGGGGCAGTCACCAAAAGGTGAAACATATAATGCAGGGCATAAGGGAATGCCATTTTTACAAGGAAGAAAAACATTTGGAAGATTATATCCAACAATATATACATGGACAACATCCCCGATAAAAATTGCAAAAAATGGAGAAATTTTAATGAGTGTAAGAGCCCCAGTTGGTGATATAAATTTTTCTAATCAAGATATCTGTATAGGAAGAGGTTTATGTTCTATTAGTGCCAAAAATGGAAGAAATAAATATTTATATTATGTTTTACTAAATAATATGGAAAAAATAAAGCAAAATTCCACAGGAACAGTATTCTCATCCATTAATAAAAATGATTTAGAAAATTTAGAAATTGATTTTCACTCCGACAAAACCCAGAAAAAAATTGAAAAGATTTTATACAGCATAGATTTCAAAATAGAATTAAATAATGAGGTAAATAATAATTTGTGTTATGTGATGTAGTAATAAATAAAATAATAATTTGTGTTATGTGATGTAGTAATAAATAAAATAATAATTTGTATGAGATTGGAGATAATTTATATAATGAATATTTTGGTAAGTATAAAGATAATTTACCATCTGATTATAACATTGTTAAATTAAATGAAGTTGCTGATAACTTTGATTCAAAAAGAAAACCAATGTCCAGCAGAGAAAGAGAACAACATAGAGGAATATATCCATATTATGGGGCGACTTCAATCATAGATTATGTTGATGATTATATTTTTGATGATACATATTTACTAATGGGTGAAGATGGAACTGTTAAGACTGATGATGGATATCCAGTTCTACAATATATATGGGGTAAAAACTGGATTAATAATCATGCTCATGTATTAAAAGGTAAAAATATTTCAACTGAATTATTAATGTTTGCTTTAAGAAAAATTAACATTGAAAATATTATTACTGGAGCTGTTCAACCAAAAATAAATCAAGAAAATATGAATAAAATAGAATTTGTTATTGGTTCTGATTCTAAAAATAAAGAGCTAGAAGATATTCTTAAAAAATTAATGGATAAGTCAAAAAATATAATTGAAGAGAATAAAAGATTAGAAGAATTAAGAGATACATTATTACCAAAATTAATGAATGGTGAAATGGATTTAGATAAAATAGAATTGTAATTTTTATGTTGTTAGGAGAAAAAATGAAGAAAGAAAAACTAAAATTTGATGAAAAGTATTTTAAAATTCAAAAAGAATTTAAGTCTAAGCAATGGAAAAAATCTCAACTTGAAAAATATATTTTGAATATACAAGCTGAAAAAGTAAAATTGGAAACTATCATTAAATTGGTAGAAATAGGGACTGTTCCATTATCGTTGTCTTTTTTATCCTTTATTCTTTCTTTAACTCAATTTAAAATAGTTGCTATAATATTGATATTATTAATTTTCATAATAATGACACTAAGTATATCATTTATAATTATATATAAGTGTAAAAAAAGTATATTTCAAATTGAAATGATAATTGATTTAGCAAATAAAATTATTAATAAAAAGTAATCATACAAATTGTGATTTGTAAAAGAAGGTGAAATTAATGTCAACAACAGAAAGTAAAATGAATAAAATTTTAATTTATCCAAATAAAAAATTAATAAATATAATTGTTAGAGATATTAATGGAAATAATAAATATTCAGAGTCAATATTGTATGATGATTGTGAGAAAAAACTGGTAAAATTAGAAGATGTAGGAAACTATATTACAGAAAAATTTAATAGCAATATTTCACCCTGTTGTTGTTATGATTTTAAAACAAAATGTAAAATCCTATATGCAAAAGCAAAAGAAAATAATGATTTTATAGATTGGAAAATAGAATTTTATAATATATCTATAAAAGATGCTTTTCGTTATGTTCATAACAATCCCATAACAATTATTGTAATTGATTCAGAATTTGGAATTGGAAGCGCAACAGGATTATCATTATTAGATAAAATACAGATATTACAAATAATTATATCAATAGTAAAAAAAATATATGTTCTTATAAAAATAGCAATAAATCCATTTAAAGAGTTAAATAAAAAGTATCATGTTGAAGAAAATATGATAAAAGAAACAATATTATTAGGTCAACAATGGAAAATAGGATTTATTTCATCAGAAGAAATCAAAAATAAAAAACTAATAGAAAAAAGCATTATGAAGAAATTAGGATATAAACTGAAAGAAAGCAATTGGATTAAAGAAAAAAAAGAGAATTTTAATATAGATAAATTATATTATTAGGAAGTGATTAATGATGTATACAGAAGAACAATTAGAAGATATGACATTAAATATTTTTGAAAATTTAGGATATGAAAGATTAAATGGATATAATATTGATAGAGATTTTCATAGTGTGTTTATGGATAATAATCTATTTGATGATATCAGTAATATCAATAGAAATTTTAATGATGCTCAAATAAATGATGCCATAAAGACCATTAAAAACTTATCACATGGAAATCCAGTAGAAGATAATAAAACTTTTACTAGATATTTATTAGAAGGAATTCCTGTAGAAGTAAAAACATCTACGGGATATCAATATAAAAATGTCAAACTAATTGACTTCCAAAATATTAATAACAATCACTTTCAAGCAGTTAATCAATTTTCTATTATTGATAGAGATTCTAAAAGACCAGATATCATTATATTTATAAATGGTATTCCACTAGTTGTAATAGAACTTAAAACAGCAACCAATGAAGATGTAAAATTAGAAGATGCATATAATCAATTAATGGGATATAAAAACGTATCTATACCTACGTTATTTAAATACAATCAATTTTTAGTAATTAGTGATGGAGTAACAGCTAAAGCTGGAACAATTACTAGTCCTTATTCTAGATTTAGTGATTGGAAAAAAGTAGAAGAAAATGATGAAATACATGGAAATATGCCAACTCATGAAACTTTGTTCAATGGAATGTTTAGAAAAGATAGATTACTAGATATTATTCAAAATTTTATTCTTTTTAGTGATGATAAAAAAATATTAGCCCAATATCATCAGTATTTTGGAGTAAAAAAAGCTATTGTATCTACAGTGACAAAGGGTGTTAAAACTGGTAAAGCTGGAATTTTATGGCATACGCAAGGGTCTGGTAAATCATTTAGTATGGTATTTTATTCTGGTAATATGATTCAACTTTTAAATAATCCCACAATAGTAGTAGTAACAGATAGAAATGATTTAGATAATCAATTATATGAAACTTTTACTAAGTGTGAATATTATTTAAAACAAAAACCCAAAAGAGCAGAGTCAAGACAAGCTTTAGATGAAATGTTAAAAGATAGATTGTCAGGTGGAATTTTCTTTACTACTTTACAAAAATTTGAGGAAGAAACAGGTCTATTTTCCGATAGAGATGATATTTTAGTCTTAGTAGATGAATGTCATAGAAGTCATTATGGTTTAGAAGCTACAATGAAAATAGACTATGAAACGAAAGAAGCAACAGAAAAATATGGAACAGCTAAATATTTACATAATGCATTACCTAATGCTATTTATATTGGATTTACTGGAACACCAGTAGAAACAAAAGATAAATCAACATCAGCTATATTTGGTGATGTAATTGATACATATGATATGACACAAGCTATTATGGATGGTTCAACAGTACCAATTATGTATGAATCAAGAATGGCAAGAGTTGGATTAAATCAAAAAATATTAGATGAAATAGACAACTATTATAAGTTTATTGAAGAATCTGGTACAGCAGATGAATATGCAATTAATAAATCGAAGCAAATGATGGCAAAAATATCTCAAGTTATAGAAGATCCAGATAGATTAGAATTAATTGTAAAAGACATAATTAATCATTATGAAGAAAGAAAAGATATGGACGCAGATCATGCCATGGTAGTTGCATATTCTAGAAAAGCGGCTTATACTATGTATAAAAAGTTCATTGAATTAAGACCAGATTATATAGATGTTGTAAAAATGATTATCACACCAAGTAATAAAGATCCAGAAGAAATGCAAAAATTAATTGGTACTAAGAATGATAAAAAAGAATTAGAAATTAGATTTAAAAATGAGAAAAATGACCCTAATGAAAAATTCAAAATTGCGATAGTAGTTGATATGTGGCTTACTGGATTCGATGTTCCAAGACTAGGTGTAATGTATATTGACAAGCCTATGAAAGCTCATAACTTAATGCAAGCAATTGCTAGAGTTAATAGAGTATATAAATCAAAACCAGCTGGTTTAATTGTGGATTATATTGGGTTAAAAGCTTGGCTACTTGATGCTTTAAAAACATATACAACAAGAGATCAAAGACAAATTGTAGATAATGAGGAAATTGTAAATACATTAAAAGACAAACTAGAAGTAGTAGATAATATGTTACATCATCTTGATTATAGTAATTTTAATAATTTAGACAATACAGAAAAATATAATCTAATTAAAGATGGAGCAAACATAGTTTTATCGTCAGAAGAATTAAAGAAAAGATTTATGTCAGAAAGTTTAAATGTTAAAAATCTATATACTTTATGTAATGGTATTCTTGAACAAACATATAAAGATAAGTCATTATTTATAATTTCAGTAAGATCTTTCATTTCAAAAATATCGAATGAGAATAAATTAGATGTATCTGAAATTAACAAAACAATAGGTCAAATGCTAGAAGAATCTATTAGAGAAGATGAATTAATTAATCTAGGGGAATTATCCAGAGGGAATAGTCTTGAATTATTAAGTAATAATATGCTTTCTAAATTAAGAAATTTAAAAGATAAAAATGTAGCTGCTGAAATTTTATCAAGAGCAATTAAAACAACAATCAAAGATATAGGAAAAGTAAACTTGACATT
>ENA-ORPF01001400-ORPF01001400.1-human-gut-metagenome-genome-assembly--contig:-NODE-1400-length-19879-cov-4.274970_pt1 | contig 19879 bp, 17 predicted proteins | sample MGYA00242140_ERZ509070 | MGnify/ENA primary metagenome ERZ509070 (study PRJEB26280, sample SAMEA2338713) | human gut metagenome | biome: human gut; feature: human-associated habitat; material: faeces... | reverse complement strand
GCATCTCCTGACATACGCCAATATCATCTGCCAGTACTTCAAAAAACGTATCATCGATAGGTCTGAAATTTTTGACCTGTTCTTTCTTTTCTTCTAATGTCATTTTATCTCCTGTTTTTATGGTATACAAACAGGTTTTCCGAATGATCTATGTTTATTATATAGAACCCCTCAATATTCTTCAAGACTGTTTGCATTGATTTTTTTGTTACTGTTTTAAATCTGTGTTGTCATTTTCTCCTGTTGGATGGTTCACCGATGTGGCGATGGATTTTTTGTTATAGTAGTATATTTTCCGTTTTTGATTTGATAAAAAAAGATAGGTTTATTGTAAGGGGTTGGGTGGGGAAAGTCAAGGAATTAATTGACTTTTTCTCCACAGCAGGCTATGTGGGAATGCTTTTTTCCAGTGCAACACCTGCTTTTTCAGTATTTACTCAATAATATGGTATATTAACAAGTGTAGCGTTTTCCCCGATTGGGTTGTGACCTCTTCGTAGCCACACTTTTCAAAATGGAATTTTTCAACCAAATGGACACTTGGTTCATTTCTTTGATCTACTCCATACAGATAATACTCGTATTTATCTGTTGAATTCAAGTAATCTACCAGACATTTTAACGCTTCATGCCCATATCCCTTCCCCTGAGCAGAGTTTTTTAACCAAAGCCCCAGTTCAGGCGTTTTTCCAGTAATATCAAACGCTTCCATGCTTCCCAAAAACTCACCATCATGTGTGAGGATAACCAGTTCAAGCATTTTTCCCTGTTCCATATCTGCAACAAACTTCGACATGACTTCATCTGCCTTATTCATATCACAAAAACTATCTGGATATTGATACTTTACAATTTCATCCGTAAATTCTTTAAAATACTGCTCTAAATAAGAATTACTGTATGGCTGTATCATAAGCCTTTCTGTTTTTAATAAAAACTCCATATTCTCTTCCCCCCTACATCTCGATTTTCAAAATACAAAAAAAGAGGAAACCAACATGATAAATGAGGTTTCCTCTTTTCTTTCTCTAATGCGGAAGATGGGACTTGAACCCACACGCTCGCAATGAGCACAAGATCCTTAGTCTTGCTCGTCTGCCAGTTCCGACACTTCCGCATGTCAGTCATCTCTCGTGACGACTTCCTAATAATAGCAAAGAAAAACAAAAAAGTCAACCACTTTTTTCAAAAAAATTGTAAAAAGTTTTTCATACAATTAAAACAATTTTTCCAAAAAAAGTCTTGACTTATTCTATAAACCCGGATATAATAGTGTTTGTTCGCAGAAGTGGCGGAATTGGCAGACGCGCAGGCTTCAGGTGCCTGTGGTAGCAATATCGTGTGGGTTCAAGTCCCATCTTCTGCATAGAGAAAGCCTTGATTGTATCAAGGCTTTTTTGTTATCTAAATGAACTATATGATCATCATGAAATAGAGGAAGCTTCTTATTATGGAATTAAAAGAAATTGCTGTCATTCATACGGATTTTCCGGAAAAGTTTGGGATTCCAAGACAGAGCGGACTTGTCGGGGGATTGCAGGGAACGATTATTTTTTCCCCGGAATACAGAAATGCAGATGCCATCCGGGGGCTTAATGACTTCTCCCACCTCTGGCTTGTATGGGGATTTTCCAAAGCAAAAAAAGATCACTGGTCTGCCACCGTCAGACCGCCGCGGCTCGGTGGAAAAGTGCGTATGGGTATTTTTGCAACACGCTCCCCTTTCCGTCCTAACCCGATTGGTTTGTCTTCCGTAAAACTGGAATCTGTCACAATGGACGAAAAGCTCGGTCCCATTATCACAGTATCCGGTATTGATATGTTAGATGGCACTCCCATTTACGACATCAAGCCTTATCTGCCGCATATCGACAGCCACCCGGAAGCCACAGGAGGTTTTGCTTTATCTGTAAGCAGTGAGCAGTTAGAAGTTATTTTTCCAGACCATCTGCTGCAAAAGATCCCGGAAGCTGACCGGAAACTGTTGTCAGAGCTTTTATCCCAGGATCCAAGAGACCGGTTCATCCACGACAACAGCCGCATCTGGGGACTCACCTATGGAAATTACAACATCCGCTTTCAGGTACACGACAACGTGCTCACCGTATCAGAGGTTACAGGATTATAAATACTTCTCCTCAAATTCTCTCGCCGTCATCGGTCTTCCAAAATAAAAGCCCTGGATCAGCTGGATCTTGCTTCCCATAAGAATATCCAGCTGCTCTTTCGTCTCCACTCCCTCTACACAGACATTGACATCAATGGCGGATGCCAATTCCGCCACCATTTTAACAAAAGCATTGGAAAAATCATCCTTTCCGATATCAATAATAAAGCACCGGTCGATCTTGATCACATCGATCGGCATTTCCCGGATATGGTTCAGTGAAGAGTATCCGGTTCCGAAATCATCTAAAGCCACACGCACACCAAGTTTTTTGATATCCGCAAGAATCTTTTTCATGCGGTTCATATCGTTGATCGCCAGACTTTCGGTCACTTCCAGTGTCAGATTCTTTGGATCGATCCCTGTCTCGCTGATGACCTCAGCAATCTGCTCCACAATATCATTCTGCAATAGCTGTACAACAGACAGATTGACATTGACCTTATAATCCGGATGCCCCATATCATTCCAGTATTTGCAGCGCATGCAGGCCTCCCTTAAGATGAAGCTTCCGATCGGATTGATCAACCCTAAATACTCAGCCAGTGGGATAAACTCTGTTGGGGAGATCACGCCAAGTTCCCTCGAATTCCAGCGGATCAGTGCTTCTGCACCGGAGCATGGCATTCCCGGTTTTGAAATATCCGTGATTGGCTGATAATAAACTTCAAATTCATCAAACGCATTTCTGGTCGCATTGCGCATATTTTTCTCCAGATCCAGCCGTTTGAAAGATGTGGAGATCACATTTTCATCATAATAGGCAACACGGTTTTTTCCCGCACATTTTGCATCATACATCGCAATATCCGCTTTTTTGATCAGTTCCTCCACGGTATCCCCATCGGTTGGAAAACGTACAACTCCCATGCTCATGGTGCAGTAATACTCCGTTCCTTTTAACCTCCACGGTCTTGCAAATTCTGCCTTGATCCGGTCAATGATATTATGCAGATTAGGATATACCTTATGTGAGATCAGTATAATAAATTCATCGCCACCCATGCGGTAACAATTGTCATTCACACCCGGGATCTGCTTCAATCCGGAAGAAATATTTTTCAGCAGGATATCGCCATACTGATGTCCCAATCCGTCATTGATATGTTTGAAGTCGTCCAGATCAATATATAAAAGTGCTCCCTCTCCACCGGATTCATGTGTATCTTCGACAAAATGCTGCAGATCCTGCTCGCAGCGCATACGGTTGTATAATCCGGTCAGGAAATCATTGTTTGCCTGTTTCTCGATTTTCTGCTGGTACAGTTTTTTATCTGTGACATCATAAATTGTACAGAGTGTCACTTTTCTTCCATCCACCCACTGGATATGGGTGCTGTAGCAGTCAAACCATCGGTTTTCCTTCTCGGAATAAATTTCCCGGAACAGACCGTTTTTTGTCTCGGTCGCATCCTGTAAGCTGACAGGGCTGAGTGGAAGTTCCTCCAACGTCTTTTTAAAGAATTTCTGATATTTCTCGTTTGCATACAGAATATGTCCGGTCTGTGGATCTCTGACGTAAATCGCACAGCCCACATTTTCAAGGATTGCCTCCAAAGACGCATAGGAACTTGCAAGCGAATTTTTCGTGATACGTTTGGTTAAAATTGTCTGGATAATGCGTTTTACATCATTGATAAACTTGATATCCGCAATTTCCCATTTTTTCTTTTTCTCGCTTTCACAAAAACAGAGATACATGCCCGCATGTCCGTTCACCTCCACCGGGAGAAAAACTGCCGATGTCAGATTTTTCTGTGCAAACAGACGTGCAAATCCCTCCGGCAGCATGGAATCTGACGAGATCATATACGGCTTTCCGTTAAAAAACGGAAGTTTTTCTTTCGGGACTCCCTGCTCCTTTGCCATCTGCGGCTCACGTCCCCCGCCGGCATACTCACAGATCATATCCACCGTCTTCTGCTCCTGATTTTCCCGGAGCAGTGCTCCTGCCGAAATCCCCAGATACTCGCAGGCATCTTTTAAAATGTCGTCCACAATTTTTGTAAAACTGTTTTCTGACTCAAGCATTTTTAAAATGGAAGTCATTGCTTCATTTCTGTGCAGCTGTTCCTTCATCTGTGTCTCAGATTCCCTGCTTTTGTTAAAAGCTTCCTGTGCTAACACTTCCTCCATTTTTACTGCAAAAATCTGTTTTGAGAGTGACTCTAAAAACTCCAACGATTTGTAATAGCGCTCCGGACTTGTCCGCATCATATAATCCGGAATATCTTCCGTACTGTCATCCATAATACCGATCACGATCCAGACTGCGATCGTCTCGCCGCTGACGTGGATCGCCACACCGCTCATTTTGATAAAATCTGTATCTAACGGTTCTTCCACCACACTCTCAATGCTGTGTCCGGTCATTTTGTCCAAAAGCGAAACATGACGCTCCCTGCCCGCTTTGCTGTACACATATTCCAATTCCTCTTTTGTTCCATATGCTTTTGTCACAACCCCATTCTGTGCATTCAGGCATACCATGTATACATTGTTCGCATCGCAGAACCGGTCCTGCATGCTCTGCATTAAAGACTGATCTAACAGCCAGTCATTTGATTTTCCCTCAATTTCTTTGCTTTTGCCCGCTGTAAAAGCCATATCCCTGTTACCCCTTAAATTGTTATTTCATTCCTATAATAAACAGACAGTACGAATCCTTTTTCCGGATCGTATACTCCTGGATCAGCCTGTAGCACGGCTGCAGCCGCAGTTGTTTTTTTACAAACCCTACCTCATTGGAATACATGATAATGATTCCATCCTCAGCCAGCAGACTCTTAGACTTTTCAAAAAAGCGGGCATAAAATGCATCCATATCCTCTTTTGCTTTCTTTCCTTTTACCGGCATATTGGTAACGATCTCATCAAACTTATAATCATGCTTAAAATCAAAATAATCCCGGTGGATAAAGTTGATCTTCTCTCCGGCAAGTGCTGCATTCTCTCTTGCCATGTCAATCGCATCACCGAAAATGTCAATCCCATATTTTTCCCTTGCCGGAACTAAGATATCGCGCTCGATCAACATTGTTCCAACACCGCAGCACGGATCTAAAATCTGTGCATTTTCTTTCAGATATGGTTTTGCCAGATACATGAGCATCGCCGCCGTTGCCGGATGGATGGACATTGCAATCGCATTTTTCCGGTAGGCAAACCGCTTCATCTTCATGGAATATAATTTCAAAAATGGAACAAAGCTTCCATCCTTCGCCTCGATCAGACGGATCTCAATCTCATAATCTGTGGTCGAATTCGCCAGTTTCCAGTCAGATTTTTTTTCCAGTGACGCACCTAATTTTTTCACAAACTCTGTTTTCGGCTCTGCACTCTTTACCTCCAGACGGAAGAAAAATGGTGCATCTCCCTCATGGCATTCCGTCAGAAATGCATAGAGATCCGAATGCCATAATAATTCTGCCGCCCTGTGCGGCATTGCAGGGATTCTTTCATTTGTGTGAATAGGAAACAATAATTCCCGGTAAGTGCGAAGCTTTGTAAATGGAGTCACTTCTTTCGAAAAAACCAGTACTCCCAATGGATGCAGCTCTGCCTTTCTCTGTACCGAAGCCCCGATCTCCTTTACTTCGGAAAGCGTGACCTCCCTCTGCTCCCGGTTTGTGAGAAGCAGCATCTCATGCGGCATCTGAAAACCGGTAAACTGATGTTTTTTTGCACCTTCCGTTTTCAGGATGATCTCATTTAACTCCCGGATCTCTTCGCCCTGATGTTTTTGTTCCTCAGCAGGCACCTGCTGATTTTTTACCTCCAGCAGACGGTTTTTGAAAAATTCAAGATTTTCCCTGACATCAAGCTTTCCAAGAGCTGTCAGATAAGCACTTTTCACATATAGTGTTGTCTCATTCAGATAGGCTGCGATCAGTGCATCTTTTGCCTGTTCAAGCTTTAAATCCCCGATCAGAAGTGCTGTATTTTTCCTTGTCTTGGCATCTTCATCTGATAAAAATGCAACGATCATGGACTCTTTTCCCTGGAGTAGTTCCAAAAATGCTTTTTTACTGTCCTGCTTCTTGATCTCTTTTCTGATCTGACTGATCGTCGTTCTGATTTCCTTTTTTTCTTCTAATTTATGAAATTCATTTTCTAACATATTTTCTTATATTAACCCTTTATCCGATTGTTTCCGTCATTATTTTGTTTTTTGCAACAAAAAAGTCCGGTTCATAAGCTATTCTAATTTATTTCCTGTGTTTTTTCAATACCGTAGGTATCGATATATGTCAATAAGTCCGTCTTGAAATCCGACCATGCATTACTGTTTTCGACAAAATATTTCGGACAATCTTTTCCTGTCACATCATAATGTCGGATCACGTCGTCCGCAGTCAGTTCATACCGCCCCATAAGCCATGCCACAAGTTCGACCAATGACTGGTAAGTTTCATCTGTAAACTTTCCGCTCTCATCTGGAATACAGCATTCTACCGAAATGGTATCGCTGTTTCTGTCATTGGATGCATAAGAGATCTCATTACATGGAATGCACTGAATGATTTCCCCACTGATTCCAATGATAAAATGGCTGCTGGCATGCGTCTCCCCTGTCTCTGCCAGACTTTCAAAATAACTGCGGTTCTGTTCCGCTGTCGTTCCCGGATTTGCCGTATAATGGACGACTATCCCATTTACCTGCGCAAGTTCTGTTCCCGGTCTGGAATACTCATTGACCGTCAGCAGCTCTACCGCAAAATCCGGAGATTTCTCAACATACTTGACAGGCTCTGATACCACTGCCTCCTCTGCTGCTGATTTTTCTGACACTTTATGCACCAGCATTACAATAAGAAGCAATGCAAGAAAAAAAACGATAAACGTCACTGCCCGAAAAATAATCTGCTGCTTTCGTCTCTTTCTTCTCCGCTCTCTCCGCGCCTGTATTCTTCTGCGCTCCTGCTCTTCGTAAATCTCTTCGTCACTCCGCTGCATAAAACTCTTTTGTATTCTCCCTTACCCCATTTTTGTATTCTTTTTTCTTCGTTTTTGCCTTCTTTTTACTTTTTACCCCAAAATTGTATTTTTGTGAATACTTAACAAATTATTCACACTTTTTTTGTTGACTTTTCCCAAAGTCAGTACTATACTAGCCTCGAAAACAAGAAAAGAAATCAAATATAAGGAGGCGAGCATATGTATACAATCGATCCAGCAATGTCTTTCGGTGAAGTAATTCTTTACTATGAGAAATACCTTACAGAGACAAAAGCAGAAGGTAAAAAACCAGTATCCTTCCTGCATTTCATTACAGGCAGATACTAATAGCCGGCTGAACAGAACGATAGCGCAAAGCTATCCGGTACTCTGTCACCCGGCTATTTTTTATATCTGTCCAAGCAGATGCTTTACATGAAAAGCTTCATCAAAAGAAATATCATCTTCCAGAATCTCTAACGTCTCCTCCGAATGTTCCACTTCCCTTGAAAAAATTCTTGCATTCGCAATCCGGTCGTCCAACTTGAAACTTTTTCCATTGGCAAAATATCGTACAATATCCATATCGCGGATCACTAAAAATCCCACAATTGCGAACTGTGCTTTTGCCAGAACATTTCCGTCATACCATGCACGCATAAAATACCGGTATGTAAAATAAACAAGAATATGTTCATACCAGATTTCATTGTAATCGCCGGACTTTTTATATTCCTCAAGTGCCTCGGTGTAAGAATGTGTCTCAAAGAAATCACGCACCCGCTGTTTTACTTCCATCCATTCCTCGTTGACATTCTCAAGTTCATCGAACGTCTCCATACGGACATGAAAATATTCCATCGGCTCCCACAGTTCTTCCTCTGGATTTTCCACCACATTCTGCAATTTTTCACAGAATTTCAGATACTCCCTGATCCTGTCGTCAATACTCTTTTCCCGGTTCTGTAAAATGGCAACCGCCTGTGTCCGGTACTCCTCTAAATGAGAACAGAACTCCTCCATATCTTCCTCGAAAGGTTCTTCCTCCTCATCCTCGTAAAATTCATCTTCAATTCCAAAATCCGGCAGTTCGATATCTTCATAAGACATTTTACCCTCATCAGAAAAAATAATGCGTCCTACTTCTTCACAGGACACACTCAAAGATTTTTCCCTGACATCGCCGTACTCCACAACAAAACGTGGATACTCGGTGCAGACTTCACACAAAGCCTCCTCGCCAAGTTCGCTGTAAATATCGCATAATTTGTTCTGATCTAAAAATGGGCACCAGCCGTTTTTCCGTAATACAAAGCTGTGTTCCTCATCTTCTGTCACCGTCTGCTCTTTCAGGCGCTCTCCAAACGCTCCCTCAATCCCCATGTAATAATCATAGGAATCCTCATCAATATCAATCTCCCAGCCAATGCAGCAACTGTGTTCACATTTATCTGCAATGCACTGAAATGTTTTATAATAAGAAGGTACTCGTAAAATCATCTGTTTATCCTTATTTGCTTTCTTTGAAATATTCACTGATCATATAACCGACACACCAGATACCACCTGCCAGGGACAGATACAAAAATCCCTGTATGAGTGCGCCGATCAAAAGTCCTATCGAAAGATGTCCTGCAATCTGTGCCAGTATCACGGAATGCACCGGTTTTTTCAACACCTGCCAGACTCCTATATAAAACCATCCAAAGACGCCTGCCCAATAGGCAGACACCGCCAGAAATGTCTTCCACGTAATTTTCATCTCTCTGCTCCCCTTATTTCTGAAACCAGAATTTCTCTGTTCATTTTTCTGCCAGTGTTCATCATATCACAGTTTGCTATTCCATCGCAAGAATCACTTTACCGGCATCCCTTGTGGCTGAAAGCTGGATGATCCTCTGATTCTCGGAACCACGGAATTTTAATGAAATGTTTTTCTTTTCCAGAACAAATGGTCCATCCACCAGAATATCACAGTAAGATAACATTTCCTCTGTCACTTCACAGTTCGCCCTTCCTCCCGGCAGGAGATCCTCATAGAGGTATCCGGTGTAGATCCAGACGGTTTTATCCGGCAGTTCTTTGCGGATGCGCTTTAACAGATTTACCAGCACTCTCTGGTTCACAGGTTCCATCGGCTCTCCACCGAGCAGCGTGATGCCTGCCATATAGTCCGGCTCTAAATCGTGGATGATCTCATCTTCCGTCTCTTTTGTAAATGGTTTTCCATAAGAAAAATCCCAGGCTTCCTCATTGAAACATCCCTTGCAATGATGGGTGCAGCCGGATACAAACAGCGACACTCTTACGCCTGTTCCATTTTCGATCGAATAAGTTTTTATATTCGCATAATTCATTGTATGATTTCCTTTATGATAAGTTGAAACGAAGCGGGATAAATTCCCGCTCCGCCTGAATTTTTATATTACTTTATACTGTTGCTTTTACAGATGGAGGACACGCTCCTTGATCTCCTGCGTTCTTCCCTGATTCCAGAACTGTGTTCCGATATAACCGCAGGTACGTCTTGCAACAGACATTTTATTCTGATCGCGGTTTCCGCAATTCGGACACTCCCAGACTAATTTTCCATCTTTGTCATTCACAATTTTGATCTCTCCGGAGTAACCACATTCCTGACAATAATCACTCTTGGTGTTCAACTCTGCGTACATAATATTATCATAAATGTACTGCATAACCGAAAGAACAGCATCCAGATTGTTCTGCATGTTCGGAACTTCCACATAACTGATCGCTCCGCCTGGGGAAAGCTCCTGGAACTGGGATTCAAATTTCAGCTTATCGAATGCGCTCATTTCCTCCGTCACATGTACGTGATAGCTGTTTGTAATGTAGTTCTTATCTGTAACACCCGGAATGATTCCAAAACGTTTCTGTAAGCACTTTGCAAATTTATAAGTTGTTGACTCCAATGGTGTGCCATACAGGCTGAAATCAATGTTATGCTCTGCTTTCCATTTTGCACATGCATCGTTCAGATGACGCATGACTTCCAATGCAAATGGTGTGCCATCCGGATCTGTGTGGGAAACTCCCTTCATATATCTCGTACACTCACAAAGTCCCGCATATCCGAGGGAAATGGTAGAGTATCCACCATATAATAATTTATCAATGGTCTCGCCCTTTTTCAGACGTGCCAGTGCACCATTCTGCCAGAGGATCGGTGCCACATCTGAAGGAGTTCCTTTTAATCTCTCATGTCTTGCCATTAATGCTCTGTGACAGAGTTCCAGTCTCTCATCCATAAGTTCCCAGAACTTATTCATATCTCTTCCGGAAGAACATGCCACATCCACAAGGTTTAAGGTAACGACACCCTGATTGAATCTTCCGTAGAATTTGAATTTATCATTTTCGTCCTTATATACGGTCAAGAAAGAGCGGCATCCCATACAGGTATAACAGTTGCCCTGTTTGAGTTTTTTCATGATCTTCTCAGAGATATAATCCGGTACCATTCTCTTTGCAGTACACTCTGCTGCAAGTCTGGTCAGATACCAGTAACGGCTTCCCTCACGGATATTGTCTTCCTCTAATACATAGATGAGTTTCGGGAACGCCGGTGTGATAAATACACCTTTTTCATTCTTAACACCCTGGATTCTCTGATGTAATACTTCCTCGATCACTGCTGCAAGGTCATCACGAAGCTGTCCTTCCGGAACTTCATCGAGATACATAAATACTGTCACAAATGGAGCCTGTCCATTGGTTGTCATAAGCGTGATCACCTGATACTGGATCATCTGAACACCACGGTTGATTTCCTCTTTGACACGCATCTCAGCGATCTTGTTTACCATCTCTTCGGTCGGCTCAATGCCGGTAGCTGTCAGTTCCTCGCGGACAGTCTTGCGGAACTTCTGACGGCTCACATCCACAAATGGTGCCAGATGAGAGAGTGAAATACTCTGTCCGCCATACTGGGAACTTGCAATCTGTGCGATCGCCTGTGTTGCAATATTGCATGCAGTAGAAAAGCTCTTTGGACGGTCGATCATCGTCTCACTGATCACTGTGCCGTTCTGGAGCATGTCCTCTAAATTTACAAGACAGCAGTTATGCATATGCTGTGCAAAATAATCTGCATCATGGAAATGGATAATTCCCTGCTCATGCGCTTCTACGATATCTCCATCTAATAAGAATCTTCTGGTAATATCCTTGCTCACCTCTCCTGCCATATAGTCACGCTGTACACTGTTGACAGTAGGGTTCTTATTGGAATTCTCCTGTTTTACTTCCTCATTGTTGCACTCTAATAAACTTAAGATCTGTTCATCGGTAGAGTTAGATTTACGGACCAGAGCTCTCTTATAACGATAAGTGATATAATTACGTGCCACATTGAATGCACGCTGGTTCATGATCTGGTTTTCCACCATATCCTGAATCTCTTCCACACTTGGAGAACGTTTCATATTCTCACATGCCTTCTCCACATTGGCAAGGATCTCCTGAATCTTCTCCTCTGTCAGCTTTTCATAATCAATGACACTTTCATTTGCTTTGCGGATCGCTGCCTCGATCTTTTTAATGTCAAAGGTATCTTCCATTCCGCTTCGTTTGATAATTTTCATATCTTTGTTTTACTCTCCTATCTAATAAACAATTTTCACTATAGTTTCAATTGTAAAAAATTATTTGTCAGGGCAGTGTTCCAACGATTGCTGCCGAGATTTATTATATACAACATATTGTGTTCTTGTCAATATGTGTAACTATATTATGTGGAGCATTATGTAAACAAAAAAGGCACGGACACCGCGCAAACCCAGTATCCATGCTACCTTTATCTATTCTGTACAAAAATACATCAAATAAATCGTCACTTTTTTATGATAGAAGAAAAACACTATATATTGTGGTTTTTCTGCTCTTTTGCACCACTTTTACACTTTCTGCCACAACAGTCTTCCGCCACGCCGATATTTTCCATGATCCGGTCGAGATAATGCTTTAGCTGTTCTGTTTCTTCCTTATGAAAGCCTTTTGTGATGAGCTGCTCCATCTCCCGGATATCTGCATCCGACTTTGCAACCATATTTTTTGCTTTTTCTGTCAGGGAAATCTTTTTTAATCTCGCATCGCAGCTTACGGACTCCCGCACGATCAGTCCTTTCCGCTCCATCAGCTGAAGCATGTTAGAAGCCGTTGCACGGGACACTTTAAATTCCTGTTCAATGTCTTTCTGATAGATTTCCGTATCCGCATGGTCATTCAGGTAACCGAGTGTCCACCGCTGCATTCCTGTGATATCACCCTCATTCTCGATCCTTTTCGCTTCCATCTGCTTATGAATGCGGTTATGGATCAACCTCATTTTATATCCTACACTGTCTTCGTGTCTCATTTTCCTTCTTTTTCCCCTTCAAAAATTCATTGTTGACATTCACAGACGAATGCCGTATAAATATATAGTTAGCACACTAACAAATAAAAATCAACAATAAATTAGAAAAGGATGTGAAAATATGTTAAAAACTCTTGGAGCACAAATAAAAGAGTTTAAAAAGGACTCTTTTCTTACTCCGGTCTTCATGATCTTAGAAGTTCTCATGGAGACGGTCATTCCTCTCATGATGGCATCCATTATCGATAACGGTGTGGAAAAGGGCGATATCCATCATATCTACGTGATGGGCGGTCTGATGATCGTGACTGCCTGTGTCTCTCTTTTTGCAGGTGTGATGGGGGGAAAATACGGTGCGAGAGCCTCTACCGGTTTTGCCCGCAACTTAAGAAAGGCAATGTATGAAAATATCCAGACATTCTCTTTCTCCAATATTGACAAATTCAGCACCGCAGGACTTGTCACAAGACTGACCACAGATGTCACCAACATTCAGATGGCTTATCAGATGATCCTGCGCATGTGCGTCCGCGCACCGATCACTCTGGTCTGTGCCATGATCATGGCTTTCTTTATCAATGCAAAACTTGCCTGTATCTACCTCGCAGCCGTGATCTTACTTGGTATCATACTTGCTTTTATCACAGTCAGGGCTCATAAATATTTTACCCAGGTATTTCCGAAATATGATGACTTAAACGCATCTGTCCAGGAAAATGTCTCTGCGATCCGCGTGGTAAAAGCCTACGTCCGTGAAGATTTTGAAAAGGACCGTTTCAAAAAAGCAAGTGAAAATATTTACAAAATGTTTGTCAAAGCAGAGGGCGTTATCGTATTTAATAATCCCGTCATGATGGCTGCCGTGTATACCTGCATCATCCTGATCAGCTGGATCGGTGCCAAAATGATCGTGGTAAATTCTCTTACCACCGGTGAATTGATGAGCCTTCTCACTTACTGCATGAACATTATGATGAGCCTCATGATGCTCTCCATGGTTTTTGTCATGATCACCATGAGTATCGCAAGTGCTGAGCGTATCTGTGAAGTATTAAATGAGAAGAGTGATATCACAAACCCGGAAAAACCGGACTATGAAGTAACCGATGGCAGCATCCGCTTTGACCATGTGACATTCCGATACAATAAAACCTCTGATACCCCTGTTTTGGACGATATCAATCTCTCCATCGCATCCGGCGAGACCATCGGTATCATCGGCGGAACGGGAAGTTCAAAATCTTCCTTAGTCAACCTGATCAGCCGTCTGTATGATGTATCGGAAGGTGCCGTCTACGTTGGCGGTAAAGATGTCCGCTCCTACGACCTCGACACACTGCGTAACGAAGTGTCCGTTGTATTACAGAATAATGTGCTTTTCTCCGGTTCCATCTATGACAATCTCCGTTGGGGAAACCCGGATGCAACCGATGAACAATGCCGGCATGCCTGCGACCTTGCCTGCGCTTCAGAATTTATCAACCGTTTTCCGGATGGCTATAACACGCACATTGAACAGGGCGGTTCCAATGTCTCCGGTGGACAGAAACAGCGTCTGTGCATCGCAAGAGCGCTATTAAAGAACCCGAAAATTTTGATTTTAGACGACAGTACCAGTGCGGTTGATACAGCAACCGATGCAAAAATCCGCAAAGCATTTGCGGAAGAGATTCCAAATACGACAAAACTTATCATTGCGCAGCGGATCTCCTCTGTCATGAATGCAGACCGTATCATTGTATTGAACAACGGCGTTGTGGACGGCTTCGGTTCCCACGAAGAGCTCATGGAAACAAATGCGATTTACCGCGAAGTATATGAATCCCAGACACAGGGAAGCGGTGATTTTGATGAAGGAGGTGCAAAATAATGGCAGAAAAAAATCATGGACCTATGCGTGGTAATGCGCGCGGACCAAGACCAAATGTTGCAAATCCGGGAAAACTACTGCTGCGCCTGCTCTCTTACATTTTTAAGAACTATGGCTTTGCATGTATCGTTGTTGTGATCTGCCTGTTTATCACTGTTTTTTCGAGTGTTCAGGGTACCTTATTCATGCAGACACTGATCGACGATTACATCATTCCATTAACAAAACAGGCTTCCCCTGATTTCACGGAACTCGCCCATGCGATCGGACGCGTTGCAATTTTCTATGCATGTGGTGTGCTTGCTTCCTTTGCACAGTCCAAAATCATGGTATATGTCACGCAGGGAACACTCCGGAACTTAAGAAACGATATGTTCATCCATATGGAAGGACTTCCGATCCGTTACTTTGACACTCACCCACATGGTGATATTATGTCAACCTATACGAACGATATTGATACCCTGCGCCAGATGATCAGTCAGAGTATCCCGCAGGTTTTAAACAGTGCGGTTACGATTGTCAGTGTCCTTGGCGCCATGATCGTTTTAAACATCCCACTGACGCTCATCACACTTTTTATGGTTGGAGTCATGCTCTATGCCACCAAAGTGGTAGGCGGCGCCAGTGCCAAGTACTTTATCGCCCAGCAGCGTGATATCGCCACGGTCAACGGTTATATTGAAGAGATGATGAATGGCCAGAAGGTAGTAAAGGTCTTTACCCATGAGGAAAAAAGTATTGCAGACTTCAACAAGCTGAATGATCAGTTATTTGAAAGCGCTGATAACGCGAACAAATTTGGTAATATCTTAATGCCGATCAATGCACAGCTTGGAAATGTAAGTTATGTTCTGGTCGCCTTAGTCGGCGGCATCCTCGCACTGGAAGGGGTAGGCGGTTTCACCCTCGGTAAACTGGCCAGCTTCCTCACATTCAATAAGAGCTTCAGCCAGCCGATCAACCAGTTAAGCATGCAGATCAACAATATCGTCATGGCGCTTGCAGGTTCCGAGCGAATCTTCAATCTGCTGGATGAAAAACCGGAAACGGACGAGGGATACGTGACTTTAGTGCGTGCGAAAAAGGAAAATGGTCAGATTACAGAGTGCAGCGAGCGTACCGGAATGTGGGCATGGAAGCATGTGCATCAGGCAGACGGTTCTGTCGACTACATTGAGTTAAAGGGTGATGTGGTATTTGATGATGTCGATTTTGGATACAATCCTGACAAAATGGTTCTGCACAACGTAGACCTTTTTGCCACTCCAGGACAGAAGATCGCTTTCGTTGGAAGTACCGGTGCCGGAAAAACAACGATCACAAACCTGATCAACCGGTTCTACGATATTCAGGATGGCAAGATACGCTACGACGGCATTAACATTAATAAGATCAAAAAAGACGACCTGCGTCATTCCCTTGGAATCGTATTGCAGGATACCCATCTATTTACCGCAACTGTAATGGAAAATATCCGTTACGGAAAACTGGATGCGACAGACGAGGAAGTCATCGCTGCTGCAAAACTTGCAAATGCAGACACCTTCATCCATCAGCTTCCGGACGGCTACAACACCATGCTGACCGGAGACGGCGCAAACTTAAGCCAGGGACAGCGCCAGCTGCTTGCGATCGCCCGTGCCGCCATTGCTGATCCTCCTGTCCTGATCCTCGATGAGGCAACCTCCTCCATCGATACCAGAACGGAAAAGATCGTACAGGATGGTATGGATAAACTGATGCGCGGACGTACGACTTTTGTCATCGCACACCGTCTCTCCACTGTCCGCAACAGTGACTGTATCATGGTCTTAGAGCAGGGGCGCATCATTGAACGCGGCAGCCATGAGCAGTTGATGGAAGAACATGGAAAATACTATCAGCTTTATACCGGAAATCTGGCTGAGTAATATCTGACCGGAGTTCCGTAACGTAATGTTGCAGATTTTGTGGTGCTTTTGTAGGTTGTGAAGGGCAGATATAAGCGCCCTCTCACAAGGCATATCATATATGTTGATTAAAAAGAAAAATCGTACAAACGAAATATTATGTTTCTGTTCGCTGGACATTCCGATAAGCCTCTAAAGAGTCTTATCTCCATAGCTCACAAAGAAAATAATATTTGTTTATACCGTTTTTCTTTCATTTACGCTGTGAATGACTTGTGAAAGGACGCTTATACATGCCCAATCAATGTTATGAATCGCACCACAAAATCTGCAATTTACGTTATGGAACTCACGGTTAGGGGAGGAGTGCCTGTTATGGGATGGATTTAATTGGTCTGCATCGGCAATTCGCTTTCTTCAACCGGAACTGCTTCAAGTTCATTATTGAACCAATATGAACCAATATCTGATCTTGTAAAGTATTCAAAATTGCCAGTGAAAGATTTCAGCTTTCCGTTCTTGACCCCATCACAGACATAAATCAGTTCATAGCTTGTCCCATCTGAAAGGTTAAAGCGAAAACTGGTTACATCTGCTCCTGTGTTTTCCTCAACTTGTTTTTCTTTCAATGATAAGTTCTCAAACATATCATATAAGTCTGTTATGTCAGTTTCTGCAACTACTACTTTCTTTTCCGCTGATGTAGGTACTCCTGCATAGTGATACATTTCAATATTTTCAATATCTCCAACTTCAAAAGGAAAGTCAATATTGGCTGTTTCTCCGTTGCAACCGATCAACCCCATCATCAAAAACAGCAAGGCTGTCATACCTATCGTTTTTTTCATATCATCACATTCCTTTGTCACATTCCGATTGAATTCGTTACTGATCAAATTCTACCACAATCACCAAAAGCTTATTCTTCTTTTTCATGGAGCTGTTTGTATATGGTCTCTGCGTCATAATCCGGCGAGCTTTTCTCTATGACGTCATAGATCTGCCGAATCCGGGAGACAGGTTCTTCTAACATGTCTGCTGTGGCTTCGGCGGTGTATCCTTTTTGATGCTTTTTAATAACCTTCTCTATAATTTTAGAAGCTGCGCCTTCAGTCCTGCCGGCATTTCTGCCTTTCAATTCCGATTCCTTAAAGTCGTCCGCAAACAATTCTTTTAATGCCTCACACATATTTGATCCCTCCTTCAACTTTTCCCAGTTTGCACGCATGACTGCGTCTGCGAGTGCCTGATATAGCTTTGAGTTTTTGTTTTTACTGTAACTTTCTATAAAATTTTTAATCTCACTGCCTGCCTTAAGGTCATTCCTTAAATTGTTGAGCCAGTAATTATGCTCCTTTGACAGCTTCGGGACTATGACAAGCTGTATCGGGATAGCATCCCCGATGAGGTAGTATATGCCGCTGTCCTGCTGTTCCACTGAAAACTTCCGGTCTTGTTCCAGCTTGCGGAGCATGTTCCTTGGATAATGGTAGCATACAAAGGTGATTGTCAGCTCATCTGCCGGGATCAGATCTACTGTCTCCGTATCTGATTTGTAAAGACAGGCGTATGCATAGGTCTTGTAAAAATCATCAATGTCAAGGTCGTCTTCCGGTGATTTGTACTCTATGATATTATACTGCCGGAAGATCCTCCCGATATTCTTTCTGAGTTTTACGTGCTTTTCATTTTTGACCAGCACATCGATCTGCATTGGCTTTTTTGAGATGAGATGTTCCGGATCAAATTCCAGATATTTTGCTTCGTCTCCGAACTCAATCTGCAGTGCCGCATCAAATGCCGGATGCCACTGGATCTTTTCATCGTTGGTATTCAATCCTATTCCTCCTTTTATGATAATAGAATGTTGTGTTTTTTTCAATGCATAGGGTGGATTTTCTGTTGTTTTTTACATAAGTGGGTATGCAAAAACATCAGTCAGATCAAATGCTCCCTGCATTGAATTGTTCATCAAAATGGAATCTCCTGCCGAACCGGCAATGAATTTTGAGGTCATATCCTCGACCTTATATCAGGTTTTGAATCTGCAGACAGAAACGTTGTTAAGAATGATCACGCTTATGAATGCTTCATAATCGTAACTGTTATTTATCTGCGACTTTGATGCAGGCTTAGTATAAAGCAATCCTGGAATTGTGTCAATGAAAATCCGTCAATCTATGTTACGTGCGGCAGAACCCAATATAGGCACTTATTCCATAACCGTGAGTTCCACAACATAAATTGCAGATTTTGTGGTGCTTTCTTAGGGTGTGAAGGGCAGATATAAGCGTCCTCTCACAAGTCAGAATTTTATATGTTAATGAAAAAACTGTAAAAGCACAAATTGCAATAGGAGTACAAACATATGAAAAATATTTTGGAAGAAAGCCTAATGGAATATGGCTTCCAGAGTGTGGTTATGTTCCAGAAGCAGATAAATATTTAAAAGAATTTGGAATAAAGTACATTATTACAGAAACACATGGTATTTTATACGCAAATCCTGCACCAGTATATGGAACATATGCACCTATAGTTTCTCCTAATGGGGTTATTGCATTTGGTAGAGATTTAGAATCTTCAAGACAAGTATGGAGTTCTATTAATGGATACCCAGGCGATTTTAATTATAGAGAGTTTTATAGAGATATTGGTTATGATGTAGATTATGAATATATAAAACCTTATATTGCTGCAAATGGGGCAAGAGTTCATACAGGTATAAAATATTATAGAATTACTGGTAAAGATTGTGAAAAAGATTTATATAACTTACAATGGGCTAAAGATTCTGTAGAAAAACAAGCAGGTCACTTCTTTGATAGCAGAGAAAAACAAATAAATTCATTAGCACCTAAAATGTCCAATCCACCAATAATTTTATGTCCTTATGATGCAGAATTATATGGTCATTGGTGGTATGAAGGTCCATATTGGCTTTATGTTTTATTTAAGAAAATTTATTATGATAAATGTGACTTTAAATTAATTACTCCAAGTGAATATATAGAAAAATATCCATTAATGCAAGTTGCAACACCTTGTCGTTCTAGTTGGGGAGCAAATGGATATAGTGAAGTATGGCTAAACACTACAAATGACTATGTACATAAACATTTACACGTTGCAGGAGATAGAATGGTTGAACTTGCAAACAAATTTCCTAATGAAAAAGACAAAATAAAAAAAGCAGCTTTAAACCAATGTGCTAGAGAATTAGTGCTAGCACAAAGCAGTGATTGGCTATTTATTATAACAAATGGAACTATGGTGGATTATGCCAAAAAACGTATAAAAGACCATATTGGTAGATTTACAAAACTATATTATGAATTATTAGATAACAAAATAGATAAAGAATTTTTGCAAGATATAGAGGAAAAGGATTGCATTTTTCCAGATATTGATTATATGATTTATAAATAAAAAGAGAAAAAATTGAAATTTGGTTAATTGCCAAACCAAATTTAGGTTTAAAGGAATTTTTCAGTTTCTTTAAACTTAAAGAGAATTCATCAAGTAAAAAGTTAAATGCAATTCTGTAAAGTGAATGCAATTGGTATAATTAAATGCAGTATTAAAGTGAATTTAATTTTTTAGTAAAGAATACTTGAAAAGTATTCTTTTTT
>ENA-ORPF01001396-ORPF01001396.1-human-gut-metagenome-genome-assembly--contig:-NODE-1396-length-19905-cov-10.621662_pt1 | contig 19905 bp, 8 predicted proteins | sample MGYA00242140_ERZ509070 | MGnify/ENA primary metagenome ERZ509070 (study PRJEB26280, sample SAMEA2338713) | human gut metagenome | biome: human gut; feature: human-associated habitat; material: faeces... | reverse complement strand
CGTGGAGAGAATATTTTTGAGCCCGTCGGGCGTATGCGCATAGTCGACGATGGCCGTGGTTCCGTTCTCCGCCCGCACGAATTCGAAGCGCCCGCTCACGGCATGGAGCATGCTCATGGCACGCAGCACTTCGGTGCGGTCGAGTCCCAGCAGTACCGCGGCGCCGTAGACGGCCAGCAGGTTATAGGCGTTGAAGCGTCCTACGAGCCCGACCCAGACCTCCTGTCCGTCGATGCGCAGCAGCATGCCGTCGACGTGCATCTCGACTATCTTGCAGCGGAAATCGGCCATCGTGCGCAGCGAATAGGTGTGTATCCCGGCTGCGGTGTTTTGCACCATGACGCGGCCGTTTTTGTCGTCGGCGTTCGTCAGGGCGAAGGCATCCTTGGCGAGGGAGTCGAAGAAGAGTTTTTTGGCGCGGATGTATTCGGCGAAGGTCTTGTGGTAGTCGAGATGGTCGTGGGTGATGTTGGTGAAGAAGCGTAGTTTTGATTCATAGACTTCCTCTTTTTTCTGTCGTTCCATTTTCTTCATCATGTGCTGCCGCTTCAGGCGGTAGGTATAGAATGCATAGGCGACTATGCCTGTACATAATAGTAACCCTAACAAAAAGTAGCCCACATAGGCCCAGGTACTGAGATACCAGGGAGGAGCGATGTAAATGGTGAAGGCTTGCGGATGGCTTTCTTTACCGTTGATGTTGTTGCGGTATTTCACAAACAGAGTATATTCTCCGGGGGAAAGGTTGGAGAAGATGGCATTGGGTGAAACTCCGTTTTCTATCCATTGGTCGCTTGCTTCCTTTAGTTTATAGGAGTAGAAATAGTCGTTTCCGTTAATGTAGTCTGTTATCCGGAAGTTGAGCTGGAAGAAGTTGTGTTTGTAGTCCAGTTGTAGCACGGGCTTCCCGTCTTTGTAATGTAAAAAGTCATGCAGGTTGTATTCCTTACCGAAGATGGAAAGTCCTTTCAGGCTGATTTCGGGCATATAGTCCGTGGTGATGTAAGAATCGGGCTTCACGGTGACGAAGCCGTTTACACCTCCAAAGAAAAGGATTCCCGTAGCATTGTCTTTGTAGAAGGCTCCATCACTAAATTCGGTCACGGCCAGTCCGTTTCCGTTGTTGTAGGTCTGCTTGGTCTGTTCTTGGGGATTGAGTCTCATTAATCCTTGATTGGTACTCACCCAGAGATTGCCTCGGTTGTCCTCCAAGATACCATGTACGGTGCTGTTGGTGTAGAGCTTTGCACTGATGCTGTCTGGGTTTCCGTCTTCGTTTGAGTAGAAGCGGAGAAGCCCTGATCCAGTGCCCAGCCAGTAGCCTTGCTCGTTTTTGTGTATGGCGAACACATCGTTGGCGGTTTGGCTGTTTACCAAGTTGTTGAAGCGGAACTGTGCCATTTCTCCAGTACGTACATCAATGCGGTAGGCTCCGAGCCCTCTGTTCCCGAACCACAGCGTAGAGCTGCTTTCACGGTAGGAGGTGAAAAAATAGTTTGATGCCATATGTCCGTTACTCACCAAAGTCCGTGTAGCATGCTTCACAATAGGATCTTTTCTCTGATTTTCTAATGTCACCTTTACGATTCCTTCGCCCACGGTGGAAATCCAAAGTGTACTGTCATTGGTTTGATCAATGGAGTGCACATATTTCACTTTGGTTCCATTGGCTTGTACCGCCAGTTCTTTCAATTGGTGGGTAGAGTAGGAATAATAATTGATTCCGTTTTCCGTACCTATCCAAAGTCGGTCTTTTCCACCGGGTGCAAAACAGTAGACGGAGTTGTCGGTCAATGTGCTGTTACCGGTGATGAGACGATCATGTTTTTCGGGTGTATTGTTGACAAGATAATTCGGTATACGCAATATGCCACTGCCTTTGGTTCCTATCCATAAGGTTTGCTGTGGGTCGAGGTAAAGGCTGCGTACCGGGTTGTTCACCTGATATGCGGGAGTGTTGAGCAGGGTGTTGGTCATGGTGAATGTGTCATTGTAAAGCATGTATAACCCTTCTCCGTCGGTAGCTACCCATACGATATCTTGAAATTTGTCTTTCATCAGACAGAAGATGCCCGACTGTATTTCAGTGTATTCTATACGGTATTTAATCTTTTGGTTTGCTTCATATTTCAGTACTATCAAGCCGCTGCTTTTGAAACCGATACAGAAGTCATTTTCTCGTTTGATGATGGAAGATACTTCACCTCGTTTTTCTATTTCGTCTTTCAGGTCGGCAATGTAGTAACACTGTCGGTTGCTGAAACTATATTCGTAGAGGGCATAGGTTTCATCAATGAAGTAGGCTGAATCTTCTCCGATGAAGGCATGCTTCAAGCCGTGATGTCCAAATGGCTTTTCCGGAATCAGTGTCACGCTTTTTCCCGTGTGGTTCAGACGATAGCAACGAGTGTTGTTTCCAGTTGCGAATATCCAAAGCAGGTTGTTGGAATCAATGGTCATGGACAGTACTTTATTAAAATCCATGGAAGAGATGTTTAACTGGAGAAATTTCTGGTTCTCTTGTTGGTAGTGATACAGATTTCCGTCATCTTTCAGCACTAACATGCACTTGTTGTTGCTTCGTGCCAAGAAGATGTTGTCCTTGAATTCGGTAAAGGTCCGGCAGGTCTGTCGGTATGTATCCAATCTGTCTAACCCGTAGTTGGTTTGTAACCACAGTATGCCTGGCTCTGATTCTACGATCTGGCTGATAATGTTGCCTGACAATAGGTTGCGTGACACATCAACGGGCGTATATAGGTGGATATTGTTGCCGTCAAACACGTTCAGTCCGTCGCATGTTCCTATCCATAGTACACCTTGGCTATCTTGGTAAAGGGATTGGATGGCACTATTGGAAAGACCGTTTTTATTGGAGAATTGCCGTAGGCTGTAAGCGTACACAAAATCCGGAAAACAGCATAAGAGGCTGATAAGCAATAAAATCGTATGGCCTTTCCAGTATATGTCTTTCATGTGGCTTGTTGTATTGATTTTGAGTTGCAAAGATATATTTTAAGGTGGAAACAGTCAATATTTGCAATATATTTCTTTAGTTGTAGGCTTACAGTTTGCTTTGTATCTGCTCCGTATCCTTAGAAATGTATTTGTACGGAGCAGATAGGTATGGATATGATTAGCGAATGACCGCAGCGAATCCACCGTTGCGTGCCAAACGGACTGTGATATGGTCGCCTTTCTTCAAGGATTGTTCTTGCTTGCGGTAGTCCATGGCTTGGTGGTCAGCGTTGATGCCGTCTTCAAAAGAGGTCATGAGATAATTTTTTCCTTCTTGCAGGAAATCAAGGGAGATGTTAAAGACCCGTTCACGTTCGCGGTTGTTGGTCATGCCTCCTATATACCATTGTTCTCCTTTGCGTTTGGCCACGATGGCATATTCTCCTGCTTTGGCTTCGAGAGCGATGGTTTCGTCCCATGTTTGGGGTACTTGGGTGATGAAACGTGTACACTCGTCGTTGCGATAATAGAGGGTAGGATTGTCTGCCATCATCTGCAGGCCGGTTTCAAAAAGAACAAAGAGTGCCATCTGATAGGCACGTGTGCCGATGCTGGCAGAATTGGGACGTTCGGAATGGTAGACTTCAGGCTGCATGCTAAGCATGGCGCCGGGAGTATAGTCCATGGCTCCTACTGCGTTGCGTATGAAGGGGAAATAGACACTGTTGTCGGGACGGCATCCGCCCATTTGCTCCATACCTCTTACGCCTTCGTAGGAGAGTACGTTTGGGTATTTGTATTCTAATCCGGCAGGTTTGAAAGCACCGTGAAAGTCAACGAAGAGATGGTGTTTGGCGGCTTCATGTGCTACGCGTTCATAGAAGTTTACCATCCATTGGTCGCTACGATCCATGAAATCTATCTTTACGCCTTTCACACCCCACTTTTCGAAAGTTTCGAATAGGTCAAAGTGGTTTTCTACCGTAAGCCAAGTGAGCCATAACACAATGCCTACGTTTTTTTCTTTGCCGTAGCGGATGAGTTCGTGTATGTCTACCGAGGGATTGGGTTTATAGGGGTTGCGGGTGTTCATGGCCCAGCCTTCGTCCATTACTATATATTCTACGCCGTAGTGGGATGCGAAGTCGATGAAGTATTTGTAGGTGTCAAGGTTGCAACCTGCTTTGAAGTCCACGTCGGGGCCGTAGGGTGTGGCTCCGTTCCACCATTCCCAGCTGGCTAGTCCTGGTTTAATCCAAGAGGTGTTTTCTATGACATTCTTTTCAGCGAGGCGATAGGATAGAGTGTTTTCTATAAGTTTGCGGTCATCGTTGGTAATGACGAAGTAACGCCATGGATAACTGCGCTTGCCTGCGGTACGGGCTATGCAGTTGGCTTCTTTCAGAATCTTGAGACTGCGGTCACCGTCTTCTCCGAATTCAAGAGGCAGACGGGGGAAGACGGCGGTAATGCCGCCTTGTCCATCGTTTTTCAGAAACATGGCGGGATAGTCTGTCAGATTGGTTTCACTCATGAGGATTTTGTCACCTTTGGGTGTGCTGGCTAAAAGGGGAAGCAGAGCCATGCGATTGGAGTTTTTCCACTCGCTGCTTGTTTGGTGGCGATATTCTTCTTCATAGGAAGTCTTAAAGCCGTCAGGTTGCTGAAGATGTAGCAGGCAATCATCCACAAAGTTCAGGCGGAGGATTTCATTCATTATTTCTTGCTCGCCTTTCAGGTCAGTAAGGAAGCGGTAGGCGAATCCGTCATCAAAGGCACGGAACTCTACTGAATAGCCTCCTTTAAACTTCAGTAGCAATTGGTTGTAGCGGTTGGTTATAGTAGAGAATTTCAGGGGTACGATGGGAGTCAGTTCCTCGTTTACATTTTGGCGTACTACTTTGTTTAGTTTAGGATGGATGCCCAGCTGGTGGTTGGTAGTTTCCAGACCAATGACACAGTTGTCCATCAGTGTTTGATTTCCTTGGGTTACATCATATTGGATTTGATCGGTCAGCTCCACTGAGATGCGGATGTTTCCGCTGGGTGAGGCCAGTTGATGTACTTTCTGTCCGAAAGCGGTCAGTGAGAGGCAGAGAACTGCCGAGAGTAGGAATTGTTTTTTCATGTTCTTAGCTTTTGGATTTTTACAATATACAAAAGTAGTTTGTATTCTGTAGGAAATGTATGCTATTTATGACATAAATATATAAAATCATGCCACAGACGACTTTTTACATATCTATGTCGCGAATCTGTACAGTATGAGAGTGAAGGATGGGCTATTTTTGTTACCAACATTCCACATGTCAGAAAACTATTGTTGCCGGATGGAGGCTAAAGAGAGAAGGTGAAAGAGCGGTTTGCGGCTAGAGGAGGCAGCACATTTATAACAAAGAATGCGGTGGTTTATATCGAATTGACATTATCTTTTACGAAAAAACAATAATAACAAAACCATGAAAAAGAGACGAATACTGATGGGGAAGACCCATCTGATAGCGGGAGCCGTGATGTTGGCCGTTGCAGGAGGACAATTATCGGCTCAGACCGTTGCACCGAAGAAAGCAAAAGCGTACATGGTGGCAGATGCCCACTTGGACACGCAGTGGAACTGGGACATTCAGACTACTATTAAGGATTATGTTTGGAATACCTTGAATCAGAACCTTTTCCTTTTGAACCAGTACCCCGACTATATCTTTAATTTTGAAGGTGGAGTGAAATATGCTTGGATGAAGGAATATTATCCTCGTGAATATGAACTGATGAAGGCTTTTGTAAAGGCAGGTCGATGGCATGTGAGTGGGGCCAGTTGGGATGCTACCGACACTTTGGTGCCGTCTGTTGAATCGTTTATTCGCAACATTATGCTGGGGCAGGAGTTCTATCGTAAGGAGCTGGGGGTAGAAAGTACCGACATCTTCCTTCCCGATTGCTTCGGATTCGGTTGGACATTGCCTACTGTTGCTGCCCATTGTGGACTGATAGGTTTCTCTTCACAGAAGCTGGATTGGCGTAACAATCCTTTCTACGGTAAGAGCAAGCATCCCTTTACCATCGGACTGTGGAAAGGAGTGGATGGAGCGTCCGTCATGCTGGCTCACGGATATGATTACGGTCGTCGTTGGGATAATGAAGACCTTTCAGAAAATAAATATTTGATGGAACTCTCCAAATGCACTCCCCTGAATACCGTTTACCGCTACTATGGAACAGGTGATGTGGGCGGTTCACCTACCATCGCTTCTGTGGCTTCCGTGGAGAAAGGTATCAAGGGAGACGGTCCGTTGAAGATTATCAGTGCAGCCAGTGACCAGTTGTTCAAGGATTACCAGCCCTATGGCAGCCATCCCGAGCTCCCCGTATTTGACGGTGAATTGCTGATGGACGTTCATGGAACCGGCTGCTACACTTCACAGGCTGCTATGAAACTCTATAATCGTCAAAATGAACTTTTGGGTGATGCCGCTGAACGTGCTTCTGTGGCTGCTGCCCTTTTGGGGGTTGCCGAATATCCTGGCAAGAGCCTGACGGAGTCTTGGCAGCGCTTCATATTCCACCAATTCCACGATGATTTGACTGGTACCAGCATTCCCCGTGCCTATGAATTTTCTTGGAACGATGAACTTCTCTCTCTGAAACAGTTCTCCGGTATCCTGACTCATTCTGTGGGAAGTGTGGCAGGCAAGCTTGATACTCGTGTCAAGGGGATTCCCGTAGTGCTCTATAACGCTTCGGGCTTCAAGGCTGCAGATGTGGTGATCATCGAAGTGGAGGCTTCCCGTTTTCCCAAAAGTGTGGCTGTATATAACGAACAAGGCAAGTTGGTGGTTTCTCAGTTGGTTTCATATACTGATGGAAAGGTCCGCTTGTTAGTAGAAGCCACTGTACCCGCCAATGGATACGCAGTTTACGATGTCCGCCTCTCCGGCGAAGGAAAAGAGATGCCTGCTGTTGAAGCTGCAAGTGTTGAAAATTCGTTCTACAAACTGACATTGAATGAGAACGGTGACATTACTTCACTGTTTGACAAGAGAAACAACAAGGAATTGGTAAAGGCTGGTAAGGCTATTCGTTTAGCCCTCTTCACTGAAAACAAGTCATTCGAATGGCCGGCATGGGAGATATTGAAAGAGACTGTGGACGCTACTCCTATCTCCATCACCGAGGATGTGAAAGTGACTCTTTGCGAAAACGGCGCATTACGTAAGACTCTCTGCGTGGAGAAACGTCACGATGATTCTTTTTTCCGCCAGTACATCCATTTGTATGAAGGTGTATTGGCCCACCGCATTGACTTTACTAACGAAGTGGACTGGCAGTCTACCAACGCTCTGTTGAAGGCTGAGTTTCCCCTCAATTTGAATAATGAGGTGGCCACTTACGACTTGGGCGTAGGCAGCGTGCAGAGAGGAAACAACATCTTGACCGCTTACGAAGTATATGCTCAATATTGGGCAGATTTAACGGACGCTAACGGTTCTTATGGCGTTTCCATCATGAACGACAGCAAATATGGCTGGGACAAGCCTGATAACAACACCCTGCGTCTCACTTTGCTGCACACTCCGAAGACAAAAAAGAACTATGCTTATCAAGATCGTCAGGACTTCGGTCACCATACCTTTACTTACAGCTTGGTAGGTCATGTGGGCGCTTTGGATGTAGTTCAAACCCGCGAGAATGCTGAACTGCTGAACCAGCGCATCAAGGCGTTCGTTGTTGGAAAGCATCGCGGCGAATTAGGTAAGAGCTATTCATTGGCTTTTTCCGATAACCGGAATGTACTTATTAAAGCCTTAAAGAAAGCCGAAAGTTCAGATGAATATGTGGTACGCGTGTATGAAGCTGCAGGCAAGCAGGCGCAGAAAGCCTCGATTGTCTTTGCCGACAACCTTGTGGCTGCTGTAGAAGCAGATGGTACGGAAAAGACCATCGGTAAGGCTACATTCAGTGGAAATCGCTTGGAAGTGTCAGTCAATCCAAACAGCATTAAGACCTACAAGGTACGTTTCGCTTCCAATAAAAAGGTGCAGACGGTGGCCGAACCATTGCCCCTTGTTTATGATAAGAAGTGCTTCAGTTGGAACGAGTTCAAGGCTGCTGCCAACTTTGAGTCTGGTTATTCTTATGCTGCTGAATTGATACCTGCCGAGATGAATGTGCATGGAGTGCCTTTCAAATTGGAGACACGTGAAGAGCTGAATGGTATGGCTTGCAAGGGCAATGTACTGAAACTGCCCGCCGACTGTACTTATAACAGACTCTATATCCTTGCTGCTGCCGCTTCTGATAAAGATGTGAAGGGGATATTCCGCGTAGGCAAGTATGTGCAGGAAGTCATTGTTCCTTCTTATACTGGCTTCATCGGTCAGTGGGGGCACACCGGACATACGGAAGGTTATCTGAAAGATGCTGAAGTTGCCTATGTGGGTACGCACCGCCATTCCGGTGAAGGCGATCAGCCGTATGAGTTCACTTACATGTTTAAGTTCGCAATAGACCTGCCAGAAAGGGCTACTGAGGTGGTATTGCCCGATAATAAGGATATTGTTATTTTTGCCGCCACTTTGACTGATGTTGCTGCTACTTCTGTTTGTCCCGCTTCCGAACTGTTCCGTACGGCAAACAAGTGCAATCGCTATCAGACGGAAAGCTCCACAGAGAGAGTGAACATTCTGAAGCAGGACATGGTAATGGGCTATTCAAGCTATGTGAACGAGAAAGAGAAGCCGGCTTTCATGGTAGATGGCGACGAAAACACAAAGTGGTGTGCTATTGCTGAAATGCCCCACTACGTAGACTTTGATTTGGGCGGTGAAAGAAGCATTAATGGCTGGAAGTTACTGAACGCTGCCGGCGAAAACCATTCCTACGTCACTTCCTCCTGCTTTCTGCAAGGTAAGAGCGACAAGAATGGTGAATGGCGCACACTGGACTATGTTTCGGGTAATGGTAAGAATGTACTGAATCGCACGCTAAATAAGTCTGAAAGTGTTCGCTACCTGCGTCTTTTAGTGACACAGCCCATGCAATCGGCTTCTGGTAAAGATGTGCGCATTTATGAAATGGAAGTATACGAATAAACAGTTATTATATTCCCATTTTTCAGATCCTTGTGTCTGTCACCACAGACACAAGGATCTGATGATTCTCAGGTGTAAGTGCTTAATGTGAGTAAGTTAACAACTCTATTGAAGTAAATTTATTGGAAATAACAAATACCTTGAAAAATGAAAATTAGAATATTTGCTGTTGTATGTTTATTAGCTGCTAATCTCTTTACAATATCTGCTCAAAAGTGGTTTACGCCTGAGGCGGAGAAACAAGTGGATGCTCTTTTGAGCCAGGTAGTAGAAAGAAACTACAAGAATAATCGCTATCCTCTACTCCGTAAGCCCTTAATGGAACTTCCTTTAGGCAGTATCAAACCTAAAGGCTGGTTGCACGAAATGCTGGTTCGTCAGAAAAATGGCGCCAGTGGTCAGATGGATGTTCTTTACCCTTCGGTTATGGGCAAACGCAATGGTTGGTTAGGTGGTGATGGAGACCAGTGGGAACGCGGTCCATACTGGATAGACGGTCTACTTCCTTTGGCGTATATACTGGATGATGATGTCTTGAAAGCCAAAGTGCAACCTTGGATAGAATGGGCTTTGCAGAGCCAGCGTGAGGACGGATTCTTCGGTCCTGAAAAAGATTATCCGGGAGAGCCTGGACTGCAACGTGATAACTCGCAAGACTGGTGGCCGCGTATGGTCGTGCTGAAAATCCTACAGCAGTATTATTCGGCAACGAACGATAAGAGAGTCGTCGCTTTTATGACAAAATATTTCCGTTATCAACTGAATACCTTGCCGCAAAAACCTTTAGGACACTGGAGCAGTTGGGCAGAATTCCGTGCTTGTGACAATTTGCAAGCTGTATATTGGCTTTATAATCTTACGGGGGAGGATTTTTTGCTTGAATTGGGGCATTTGCTGCACCGGCAGAGTTTCAGTTTCATAGATATGGTAGATAGGGGAGACTTGCGCAGAACCTGCACTATACACTGTGTTAATTTGGCACAAGGCATCAAAGAACCGATTATTTATTATCAGCAAGATACCGACCGGAAATATATTGATGCTGTCAAGGAAGGCTTTCGAGATATTCGCCGGTTCCATGGACAGCCGCAAGGCATGTATGGAGGCGATGAGGCTTTGCATGGAAACAATCCTACACAAGGCTCGGAGTTGTGTTCGGCCGTAGAGTTGATGTACTCGCTGGAAAAAATGGTGGAGATTACAGGAGACATAGACTTTGCCGACCATTTGGAACGCATTGCTTTTAATGCTTTACCAGCCCAAATATCCGATGACTTTATGACTAAGCAATATTTCCAGCAACCGAATCAGGTGATGGTAACACGCCATCGTCGCAACTTCGACCAGGATCATGAAGGGACAGACCTTGCTTTTGGCACTCTGACTGGATACCCATGTTGTTTTTCGAATATGCACCAAGGTTGGCCAAAATTTACACAGCACCTATGGTATGCCACACCTGATAACGGCATTGCAGCCATTGTCTATTCTCCGTCGGAAGTAACAGCCAATGTGGGTGATAATGTACCGGTGGTTATCAGTGAAGATACTTACTATCCGATGGATCATCAGATAACTTTTACCATTAAAGAGGTGAGAAATAAGGTGAAACAAGTGAAATTTCCATTTCACCTGCGTGTTCCGAAGTGGTGCAAGCAAGCTGAAATACGGGTAAATGGAAAGATGGAGCAAACTGTCAAAGGTGGGAAAATAGCTATCGTAGACCGTATATGGAAGCGGAATGATAAGATTGAACTGTATCTGCCCATGGAGGTCTTTACTAGCACTTGGTATGAAAACGCAGTATCTATTGAAAGAGGTCCGTTGGTATATGCCCTGAAAATGGAAGAAAATTGGGAAAAGAAAGAGTTTAAGGATAGTTGGTATGGTTCTTATTATTATCAGGTGACTTCTTCGGATCCATGGAACTACGGATTGGTGGATTTTGACCGTAACAGAATGAACGAGGTGGCCCAAGTAAGTATCAATAGCCAAAAACAGCAATTGGACTTTCCTTGGAATCAGGAAAATGCACCGGTTGAAATAAAGATGAAGGCTCGTCTTATCCCTACTTGGACAGTATATAATGAAATGGCAGGGCCCCAGCCTTTCTCTTTCTGTGGCAGTGCCGAAGGAGGAGAACAAGAAATCACGCTGATACCCTACGGTTGTACAACCCTGCGTATTTCAGAATTTCCAGTTGTTGGGAAATGATGTTTCCGAGGTATGGGGGGAACGGTGTGTTTGTTTTGTGACAAACTTGTTTCAGAATTCTGCCATGTCCGGAATGTGGACGGTTATGTCACGGATTTATAGTTGGCTTTTAACCTTACTGTCTATTTTTGCAATCGTTTTTAATAGGGTTTATATATTATAAAGAAGACTCCTGCGACGGAGTGAAAAACAAGTCGAACAATTTAATGCCGTAGAAAAAAGATGAAAAATTCCAAGAAAGCACTCCTCTGCCTATTGTCATGCGCCTTGGCAGTAACCGGATGCAAGACACAGAAAGAACCGGCTGTAGCAGACAACGAAATGCTGGTCAGATCTACACAAACACTTGATTCCTTATATGCTCACTATTCCGCACCGGGCACTTGTCTGTTGCGTGAGAATTATCCTTCGGACGTGGAAGGCTATACCGCTACTTATCTGGCTTCCGAGGAACAGAAGAACCGTCCCAATCTCTACTCTTATTTGTGGCCTTATTCCGGTACCTTCTCCGCAGTGAATGCGTTGATGGAGGCCACTAAAGATAACAAGAAAGATTTCGGGAACTATCAGAAGTTGCTTGATGAGAAGGTGCTTCCGGGACTTGCTGAATATTTCGATACTCGTCGTATGCCCGAAGCGTATGCTTCTTACATCAAGGACGCTCCGTTGTCCGACCGCTTTTACGATGACAACGTGTGGCTCGGCATTGACTTCACAGACGTCTATCTGATGACTAGCCAAGAGAACTATCTGCAGAGCGCCAAGCTTATCTGGAAGTTTATAGAAAGCGGTATGGACGATTGTTTGGGAGGAGGTATCTATTGGTGCGAACAGAAGAAGGAATCAAAGAACACTTGTTCCAACGCCCCTGGTTCCGTCTTTGCCCTGAAACTTTTCAAGGCTACGCAAGACAGCTCCTATTTTGAGAAAGGGAAGAGTTTGTACGAGTGGACTAAAGCAACATTGCAGGACACAACAGACTGCCTTTACTTCGACAACATGCGTTTGGACGGTGAGATAGGACGTGCCAAATTTGCCTATAACAGCGGTCAGATGATGCAGTCGGCTGCTTTGCTCTATCAGCTTACCGGTAATGGGCAGTATCTGAAGGATGCGCAAGCGATTGCTGCCGCTTGCCATAATTATTTCTTCATGGAATTCACCCCCGGACAGGGAGAACCGTTCCGTATGCTGAAGAAGGGCGATGTGTGGTTCACCGCCGTTATGTTGCGTGGTTTTATAGAGCTCTATCAGGTGGACGGTAACAAGGTTTATCTTGATTCCTTTGCCCGCAGTCTGGACTATGCTTGGACGCATGCCCGTGAAGATAACGGCCTTTTCAATACTGATTTCACCGGCAAGAGCTGCGACAATCGTAAATGGCTGCTGACACAAGCCGCCATGGTAGAGATGTACGCGCGTTTGGCCGTGTTCGCTAATCAGTCTTTATAATTAAAACGAATCAGACCAAATGAAAAAGAGAAACATTACCTTGTGCGCTGTTGCCATGCTCTGTATGCAAGGCTATGCTAAGGCAGACACTTTTACCCTGAAAGGTGACAACACTTGTGTGGAGAACTATGCTCAGATGACTGCTGCTTACAAGAGCAATCGTCCAAAAATGAAGAAACGCCTTTTCACCTCAAAAGCGGTGGAAGCTGAGATTCTTCGCGTGAAGAAACTGCTTACCAATCCTAAGTTGGCGTGGATGTTTGAGAATTGCTTTCCTAATACGCTTGACACTACTGTACACTTTCGCATGCTGGACGGTAAACCCGATACTTTTGTTTATACCGGTGACATCCATGCTATGTGGCTGCGTGACTCCGGTGCGCAGGTGTGGCCATATGTGCAGTTAGCTAACAATGATGCGCAATTGAAAGAGATGCTCGAAGGTGTCATTCGCCGTCAGTTCCTTTGCATCAACATTGATCCGTACGCCAATGCTTTCAACGACGGACCTACGGGTGGCAACTGGATGACTGACTTGACAGATATGAAGCCCGAACTGCACGAGCGCAAATGGGAGATAGACTCTCTTTGTTACCCGCTTCGTCTGGCTTACCAGTATTGGAAAGTAACTGGTGACAGCAGTATCTTCGACGGTGAATGGATGAAGGCAATTACTGCTATCCTGAAGACTTTCAAGGAACAGCAGCGTAAGGACGGTGTAGGCCCTTACCGTTTCCAACGTAAGACGGAACGTGCTCTTGATACGCTGAATAACGACGGCTTGGGTGCTCCGGTCAAACCGGTGGGACTGATTGTTTCCGCTTTCCGCCCATCGGACGATGCCACTACGCTTCAGTACCTGGTCCCTTCCAACTTTTTCGCTGTCTCTTCTTTGAGAAAGGCTGCTGAAATTCTGACGGAAGTAAACAAGGAAACATCCTTGGCCAAAGAATGCACCGATTTGGCAGCCGAAGTGGAGGCAGCCCTGAAGAAATATGCCACTTACAATCATCCTGAGTTTGGGACAATCTATGCATTTGAAGTAGATGGATTCGGCAATCATCTGTTAATGGACGATGCCAATGTACCCAGCCTTCTTGCTATGCCTTATTTGGGTGATGTGGACGTAAACGATCCTATCTATCAGAATACACGCCGCTTTGTGTGGAGTGGCAGCAACCCTTACTTTTTTAAAGGTAAAGCCGGTGAAGGTATCGGAGGTCCGCACATTGGTTATGATATGGTATGGCCTATGAGTATCATGATGAAGGCATTCACCAGCCAGAATGATGAGGAGATAAAGATTTGTATCAAAATGCTGATGGATACGGATGCCGGTACGGGATTCATGCACGAGTCTTTCCACAAGGATGACCCCACTAACTTTACCCGTGCATGGTTTGCTTGGCAGAACACGCTGTTTGGAGAATTGATTCTGAAATTAGTGAACGAGGGTAAAGTGGATTTGCTGAACAGCTTGTAAAAATAGGAATTATTTAAAATCAATAAAGTGCGCTGGAAGGAGGATTAGGATACAAATTGCATGAATTGGTTGTTCGTTGGTATTATTTGTGTTCTTTTCCTTTTTTTATCGTGATTTATTATAATGTTTAATCTTAAAGAATATGAAAAAGAATCGAGTGTACACAGTAAATTCATTGCTGGCTCGGATAAGTGGGAACTATAAGTTCTGGCTTATTGCCTTGCCTGCTGTGACTATGCTGGCGCAGGCTCCTGCGGTTTATGCACATGCGGAGACTATTACTGTGGTGCAGCAAAACAATGCCACGGTGAGAGGTTCCGTTAAGGATGCCACAGGTGAAAGCCTGATTGGAGTGAGTGTTACTGTTAAGGGTAAAGAAGGTGTGGGTGCCATTACAGATGTGGATGGAAACTATTCCATTGTTTGTAGTGCCCAAGATGTTCTCGTCTTTTCCTATGTGGGATATGCCACTCAGGAAATTGCTGTGAAAAATCAAAAACAATTGAATGTTGTCTTAAAGGAGGATACCAAGGTGCTGGATGAAGTTATTGTCATCGGTTATGGTACTACTACCCGCAAGAGTGCCGTAGGTGCTGTAGACCAGGTAAAGGCTTCCATGATCGAAGACCGTCCCGTGGCTAACATGACAGATGCTTTGCAAGGGGCTGCGCCCAACGTGGTTATCCAGCAGCGCAGTAGCAATCCTAATGATCGTAAGACTAACTTTAATATCCGTGGTATCAGCACTGTGAATGACAATAGTCCGCTTTTTGTCATAGACGGATTGGTAGCTGATGGCGGTAGTTTCGATAAATTGAATCCCAATGATATTGAGAACATTTCCATCTTGAAAGATGCCGGTACAGCTGCTATTTATGGTTCACGTTCTTCCAATGGTGTAGTTTTGGTTACTACTAAGAAAGGTAAGAAGAACCAGCGTGCGACAGTTCGGTTAAGTGGTATGATGGGATGGCAGAATCCGGATATCTTGTTTTCTCCGGTGAAAGGCTATCAGAACGCTACTTTGCGCAATCTAGCTGCCACCAATGCTGGAGAGGCTCCTTTGTATACACCCGATCAAATCCGTGACCTGGCTGCCCATCAAAATGAAGAAAGCTGGTTTTTTGATCAGATAGTCCGCACAGCCTTACAGCAGAATTACAATCTAAGCGTATCTGGAGGTAGTGATAAAACTACTTACATGGTGTCCATGGGTTATTATGACCAGGAAAGTAATTATGTGGGCAACAGTGATTTTGGCGTGCAGCGTTATAATTTTCGTACCAATGTTAGCACGGAAGTGGGACGTTTGAAACTGAATGCTATTTTGGCTTATACACGTAATAATAGTGTAAGTACCACCGGTGGGAGTTTGGAAGTGGATGCCGCCCGTGTACCTACTTATTATTATTACAAAATGAAATCGGAAGATGGAAGATATTTGTTAAATGATGTATTGACTGAATTTAACCCATTGGGAGCATTGGAAGCTGGTGGCCGTAACAAGTATCGTAACAATTATCTGAACGCTAATGTCAATGCTGAATTCCGGCTTATTGACGGATTGAAGTTGCGTGGAGTGTTGGGTGCGGATGTGATAAACGACATGCGTTCTACCCGCAATTTGGGCGTATCCTATTACTTGAATGAAGAGGCTACCGAACCACGTCCAGTGAAAGATACTGACTATCGGACCAGTAACTGGAATCATACGGCTTACCTTATTAATAGCCAACTTTTGTTGGATTACAACAAGACATTCGGTAAACACAATGTCAGCGGGCTTTTTGGAGTAACCAATGAATCGTTTACTTCGTCTAGCAATGAGATTGAGAAGAAGGGGGTAGATCCCGACTTGGGTATCGGTACAGACATTACCAATAGTACTGTGGGAAACATCACAGGAAAAACATTTGTAGATGAATCCAACCGTACCAGTCTGACTTCTCTGTTGGGACGTGTGGGGTATTCTTACGCTGACAGATATTATACAGAATTCAGCTTCCGTTATGACGCTTCTTCCAAGTTTCATAAAGACTACCGATGGGGTTTCTTCCCCTCTGTTTCATTAGGCTGGCGTTTGAGCGAGGAGAACTTTATGCAGGCTTACAAGGAACGTGTGGGTGACTTGAAACTGCGTACTTCTTTTGGTATCTTGGGTAACCAGTCTATTGGTACTTATGACCGTTTTACTGTTTACGAACTGTACAACAACTCTTACGCATATAATAACCAGACAGTATCAGGCGCAGGTTTTAAGTTAGGTAAGGATAATTTGACTTGGGAAAAGACCAAAACCTTCAACGTGGGTGTAGACGCTTCGTTCTTCAATAACGCTTTGAATGTGACGTTCGACTATTTCTACAAGCGTACGAGCGACATTTTAATGAAGCCCCTTGTGCCTTCGGTATTCGGTACGGATATGGCGATGGACAACATTGGTGAGATGCAGAATCAAGGTTGGGACCTCTCTATCAACTATCGTTTGAAAACGGGAGCCGCAAATCATAACTTCAACTTCAATCTTGGTGACTCTTGGAATGAAGTGCTGAAGTACCCTGGTCACGAAAGAATCTCACAAATAGAGGAGTTGAGCCGTATCACCCGTGAAGGATGTCCGTTGGAGTCTTACTACGGTTACAAGATGGACGGCTTTTTCCAAAGCTACGAGGAGATTGAGGCATCGGCTATTCCTGTAGGTGGAAAGGTACAGCCGGGTGACGTGAAGTTTGTAGACCGTAACGAAGATGGTGTCATCGACTCGAAGGATAAGTTTATCTTGGGTAATGCCTTCCCTCGTCTTACTTTCGGTTTCAACTACAATGTAGAATGGAAAGGATTCGATTTCGGTATGTTCTGGCAGGGTGTGGGCAAGCGTGACATGATGCTTCGTGGTGAATTGATTGAACCGTTCCACGCCAATTACTCTTATAATATCTATAAGCATCAACTGGATTTCTGGACTCCTACCAACACCGATGCACGTTGGCCGAGACTTACTGCTCCGGGTTCTACTTCCAACAGAAACAACTACGGAAACGGACAAGGTTCCGACCTATTCTTGATGGATGGAAAATACCTGCGTCTGAAGAACTTGCAGATTGGTTACACATTCCCTAAAACATGGAGCCGCAAGGTGGGTATGGAAAAGGCACGTATCTATGTCAACGGACAAAACTTGCTGACTTTCAGTAATAACTCGTTTATTGACCCTGAATCTTCTGAGTTCGACTCTAAGATGGGTAATAGTGGCGCCAATTCTGGTAGAAACTACCCGACGCTCCGTTACTATGGTTTCGGTATAGACATTGAATTCTAAAAACAACAGATAACTATGAGACTAAGAAAATATATAGCTTTTGCCGGAATGGCTGTTCTGATGCTTTGCAGTTGCAACGAGATGGAGAACGCACCGACAAACAAATTTACGGATAACTCTTATTGGACTTCCACCACCAAAGCCCAGTATGTGGTGAACATGGCTTACAGCCAGATGTACAATGCAGGCCGTATGTGGAGCGATGAAAGTTTGAGTGACAATGCTTACGACGGTCGCAGTGTGGACGACCAACGTGCCATTCGCAAAGGTATGGCTACTCCCTCGCTCGACATCTTCAAGAATGAATGGAAAGACCTTTACGGAGGCATAAAGACCTGCCACGTGTTCCTTGAAAAGGTGGATCTGGTACCCAACATGGACGCATCTGTTAAAGCACGTATGATTGCCGAGATACGCTATATCCGTGCAAGCCTCTACTTCCGTCTGACTAACCTTTATGGTGCAGTACCTTTCTTTACGGAGGACATCACGCTGGAAGAATCGCGGAGTGTAAGTCGTACAGACCGCGAAACCATTATCAGCTTCATTCACCAAGAATTGGAAGACATCAAGGATGCGCTTCCCACTCGCGACCAATTGCCCGAAGAAGACAAGGGCAAAATTACTAAAGGTGCCGTTTGTGCTTTGCAGGCTCGTGTCTACTTGATGGATAGCGACTGGAACAATGTGATGCTTTATTGCGACAATCTGATGAACAAACAGGGCGAATATGGTACTTATGCCTTATTTCCTGATTATGCCGGGCTTTTTGATGAAGCCAATGAGTATAATGAAGAGATTATCATGGACCGTTCTTATGTACCCAATTTGATTACTTGGGGTGAGATGGTAGACATGATTCCTTTGTCAAGAGGCGGACGTGCCGTGAACCGTGTGCCGCAGCAATCGTTGGTAGACACTTATCTGATGCTTAGTGGAAAGACTATCAGTGAAGCCGGGACAGATTATAACCCTGCTTATCCTTACGACAACCGTGACCCACGTCTCACCGCTACTATCATTTATGATGGCTATGACTGGAGTGGCAATGTGGACGATGGCAGTAAAGACGTAGTCATCAACATTCGTCCGGGTTCGGGAACCGATGCCTACGATGGTGGTGGAAACGGCACTTCTACCGGTTATTTCACCCGTAAGTATTATAATCCGCAGGCTCCCGGTGACCAGAATTCCGGTATGAATATCATCACTATGCGCTATGCTGACATCTTGCTGATGTATGCTGAGGCTTTGAATGAGTTGAATAATGGTGCTACTCCTGAAGCTGAAAAAGCAGTGGAAGATGTTCGCCTGCGTGCATTCAATAATGATGCCTCCAAAGTTGGTACAATTCCTTCCGGTTATGAAGAATTCAAAAACTTTATTATACAGGAACGCAAACTGGAATTGTCTAATGAGGGACTGCGTAAGAGCGATTTAGCTCGTTGGGGGATATTGGTTGATTATCTGACAACAGAAAAAGAAAAGTTGGTTCAATTGGCCAAGCGTGAAGGAAGATATGCAAATGTTGATGTATATCGTGCTTATAAGTTGGCTTCAACCCCATCTTTTGCAGATCCGACAATAGCTTTACCTTACATCTCAATAACTGAACAGGATTTGGTGGATATGGGACTCTCTGAGACTGAACTAACAACAATGCATACATTAAATTCCGGTTCCAAAGGTGCAATAAAAAGAAAGTTCTTTGAGGCTGATGGGAAAGTTTATTTTAAGAGCGAAGATGTGCCGGCTGACGCAAAGAAAGTAGAAGAAGTGGAATATACAATTCTGAATATGTTCAGCATTAATTCCATAAAACAAAAAGGAAATCTTTGTGTGGAAGATGTTGAAGGTCTTTCTTCTAATAATGCATGGATTACAGGTAAGACTGGTGTATTCTATGGTATGAAGAAGAATATGGTAGAAATATTACCGTTTAATACTACGAACATAATCGATGTGAATCCGGGGCTTGCCGGTCAGCAGCATCCGTCTTATTGATAGGTAAGTTTTTCTTGATGGTAAAAGGGGAAGGCGGGCGCATAATTAGGATGCACCGCCTTTTTCTTATCATTTTGAGAGGAAAAATATTCTATTTGTTCATTAGAGGAAACAATAACCTGATTAAAATACATTGATCATGAAAAAGATTATTCTTGTAGCCTGTTTGTTAGGGGCGGTTTCTTGCATACAAGCGCAACAAATCGCTTTTCCGGGTGCCGAAGGATATGGGAAATGGACTACCGGCGGACGTGGTGGGCGTGTGTTGACTGTGACAAATCTGAATGATAGTGGTGAAGGTAGTTTTCGCGATGCGGTGGAGCAAATGGGGCCTCGTATAGTGGTCTTTGCTGTAGATGGTACCATTGAGCTGAAATCTCCACTTC
>ENA-ORPF01001395-ORPF01001395.1-human-gut-metagenome-genome-assembly--contig:-NODE-1395-length-19918-cov-9.400191_pt1 | contig 19918 bp, 17 predicted proteins | sample MGYA00242140_ERZ509070 | MGnify/ENA primary metagenome ERZ509070 (study PRJEB26280, sample SAMEA2338713) | human gut metagenome | biome: human gut; feature: human-associated habitat; material: faeces... | reverse complement strand
ATACAAAATCTTTAGGTAATAACAAAGCCCCAGCTTGTGAAAGTCGGGGCTTTGTGCGTAAAAAGAAGGAGGTGCACATTTTGACACACCCCCTTACTGTTTGTTGATACTTGTTGTAACTTGTCTTTAACTGCTTATCATTTCCCGATGCAGAGTTTTTATTTGCCCATAAATAAAATAAAGCAATCATTGTAACTGTCTAATATACAGTCTGATGCAAAATTTCATCGAGGGACAAACGGCTTTTTGTGGGACAGAAAGGGGACTGCATTTTTACAAAGAAACCCATAAAATCAGCAAAAACGCACTTTTTTCAGAATTTTTAGCATATTTGCATTTCGTTGCATAGTAAAATAGCCTTTAATTGGAGCTGAAATTGCACCTGCAATTGCTATGAAATTTAGTGGTTTAGTTTAGTCCAGTGTATATATAGTATAGGAGTAAACTAAACTGGCTTTATCGCTAAATTTAAGAGGTCTGTTATAGCAGTGGCTTTACACTCTTTAAAAATGGGCTTTGTTCCTCTTATTTGCAGATGTTATCAGTTTCTTTATATCCGTCTACCTTTTACTAGGAGTTTTTGAGAAGTGCCAAAACATGCTCTTTTTGTTTCTCAAAAGAAGAGAGAAGTAGGACTTTCATGGGTATGGTATACCATCTTATTTTTCTTTTCTAAAGCTGTCGTTTGTTGAATCACATACTATCATTTAAGAAGTTTGATTCAAGAACAAAGAGTTTCAATCTTTAAATTTTGGTGTCATTCTTAGTAGTATGGGTATTCATTGCGTCATTGTTAACCTCTTGTAAATCATCAGTAAAAGTTCCGTTCTTGGTGTCATTTTTGGTGTCATTTTCACCATTCTTGGTGTCATCCTTTGCTTCTTGTGTCATTTCCTTAACCTTGAGTATCATTCTTTGTCTTTTGGGTGTCATTTTGGGTGTTATTCCGAATTTTCTGTCCACCTTTTTTATGTTTCTTGTCCACTTTCGGGGTTTTCTGTCCACCATCTTCATAATTTAGCGTATCTTTTCATTGTTTTGGGGTTCACTTTGGGATTCACTTTAGGGTCCATTTTGGGGTTCACTCAAAGTTTTGGGGTTGATATTATCGTACTTGTTATCATTAATTCCTGCTTGTATCATTTATCTCAGACAATAAAAATATGTTCTCCGATAATGTAAGAGCTATAATAGTAAAATAACGGCTTTAATTGTCAAATCCGTAACAAAATAACAAAATAACGGTTTATAAATTGGTTTATTCTGATTTTATAAGTATATTTGCGTCGTAAAAGTGGAAATTTTAATAGTACAACTATGATAGCTGAATTTTCAATTGAGAATTTTTTCTCTATTAAGTCATCTCAAAAGATAAGTTTTGAGCCCACATCAGATGTGTTTATGTCTGATGAATATTCTTATGAAGTGAAAGAAGGAGTGCGATTGCTTAAGATAGGTATTATATATGGCGCCAACGCTTCTGGTAAGACTAATATATTGAATGCTGTTGAGTTCTTTAGAATGCTTGTTTTGAGTATGCCTAAAGATCGCAATGCGAAGACAGGTGTTGTTCCTTTTCTTTTGGACGATACTTCCAGAAACGAAAGGACAAAGATGTCAATGACATTTTATATCAATCAACTGAAGTATATCCTTAGCTTCGAACTTGATTCAAAGCGAATTTATTCAGAATCTTTATTGGTTTATGAATCAATTCGTCCTACAAAGTTATATGGTCGCACTTATGAAGAAAGTACAGATTCTTCAATAATTGAATTTGGAGCAAACCTAAAGCTTTCTAAAAAGGGACAGGATGCCATATTTGGTAATACTATTAATAATAGTAGCGTGTTGGCTGCATTCGGTAAGAGTAACGTTGAAAAAACTAAGTTGAATGACGTGTACGATTATTTCGCTATGCAGGTCAAGGATGTATTGGCTCCTGGCATGTTGTTGTCGGGATATGTTAAGAAACATCTTGATAGGGACAAAGATGGAGAACTCAAGAAATTTATATTGAATTTCTTAAAAGCATCCGACTTTAATATCGAAGATGTGGCGCTGCATGAAGAAGAGGAATTGATAACTCCGGAACTGGAGCAATTAATCCAGAAAGCGCCTATTGATGATGATGCTAAAGCGGAAATGCTGAAGAAAGGAAAAATCACCAATACGGAATTGACTTTCACCCATAAAGCAGGAGAAAAGTTGTATGATTTGTCTGAAGAGTATGAGTCAAATGGTACAATGCGTTTTTTGGGAATGGCTGTAATTCTAAACTTCTTGTTGAAGAAGAACCAATTTGTTTCTATTGACGAAGTTGAGACAAGTATTCACTATGAGTTGTTGGCATACTTCATCAAAGTATTCTTGGCGAATAGTGACGGTACATCTCAAATGCTGTTGACTACGCATGACATCAATCTTCTCAATGAAGAGTTCATCCGTAGAGATACAATATGGTTCACAGATAAAGACGAACAAGGTGAAACTAAGGTTTTTCGTCTTTCATCTCTTGGTTTACACAAGAACCTATCACCATACAATGCTTACAAGCAAGGCAAGCTGGTTAAGTTGCCATTCTTGGGTAGTCAATACTTCAACTTAAACGAATAATATATGGCAAGAGTAGTAAGTAAGAGTATAGCCATCATTGGTGAAGGGGAGACAGAATGGTTCTATTTTGACTCTCTACGTGTTGCTTGCCGTTTTCCATTCAAAGTGGCTCCGGACTTTCCGCAACATAGCGACATCCGGCATGTCTTGAAGTTGGTAGAATCATATATAGCCAAACAGTATGACTATATCGTCTGCCTGTTTGATATGGATAGGTTGTATCAATATCCTTTAGAGATGCAACAGTACCAAAGTGCAAAGAAGAAATATAGCACAAAGAAGTATGCTGGACGAGTCATGTTTATTGAGACTAATCCATGTACAGAATTTTGGTTCTTGTTGCACTTCTTGCCAAATATGGTGTGCAAACACTATGAAAGTTATGAGCAACTACTTCCAGAATTACAGAAGTATATGCCAGAATATGAAAAGACAAAGCGTTATTTCATCCGCACCAACCTCTACAGGTATCTTACAGAAAATGGTGATTTAAAACGTGCTGTTCAAAATTCTGAGAAACTATGCCAGTTGTGTAAGGAAACTCCAGAGGACCTGAAGGCTTATTCGGAGATACATAAGGTGATTGAATTATTAAATAAAATATAAAGAACTATGATAGATTTTTCTCAAATTACTTTAGTCATCGGAGTGCATGATCGTACCGAAGGAGCAATAAGAATGTTAGGAACTGGTTTCTTAATTTCCAATGATGGTAAAATAGTAACCGTAAGACATGTCATTGGGAATGAAACAAAAGATTTGGTTGTCCTGATGCCTCATATTAAGAATATTGATGAGTATCAAGATACATCTGATAGTTCTTGTCATCCAATACCTGCTATTGTTGAAGATATTAATCCAATAACTGATATTTGCATACTTAAAACTCAATTAAGTTTTTCAGGTATTTTGCCACCACTTGAATCATTAGATGATATAAAAGTTGGTGAAAGAATTGGAATGTATGGTTTTCCTCATTGTGTTATGGGAAGACGAGTTTTGACATACCAAGAAGCTGAAGTTGGAGCTAAAATGTTATTGGAAAGTTCAGGCGTTAAATCGAAGTATGCAACTATAAACATACAAACTAGACCAGGACAATCTGGATCAATAGTTTTCAATAAGAAAACAGGATCTATTATTGGTCTGCTAATAGGTGCGTATGCGCCAAATTCTGGGGTAATAATCGCCGGCATTAACCCTCATGAGTTAAATCAAACATCATATTGTATATCAGCTAATCATATAAAAGAAATGTTATGATTGAAATAGAAAATATCCCATTGGAGGATTGGCTTAAGCCTCTAAAGCCATACCAAAGAAATTTCATAGAACAATTAGTTGCTATATATGGTGAAGAAAAGGCTGCTGAAGAATGGATTAATGCAAGAGGACCTATGCAGACCGTAACATTTGGAGGTGTTACAGAAGATGCTAATAACAAAAAGAATTATTGGAATAGGTTTAGAAATGAATTTGATAAGCTTATATGTGGTCATACGGATTATCAAGATGAACATGATAAATTTGTCGCAGCGGGGAAACCTATTGGTTTGGGGGCTGTTGCATATATAGCAGATTGGAGTGCACCGGCAGTTGGAATGAGTACTGCAATACTAATTCCTGCTATTGCTCTTATTTTGAATACTACTGCCAAAATGGGGGTTAAGGCATATTGTGCGACAAAACAATTTAATGGTTAATATATGGCGAATCATTACAGTACATATTTTAATATAAAACACCATAATTTTGTCAACAAAGGTGTGTATAATGCTTTTTTAGATCAGGACTCATTGCTCCATATAGATCCTTTATTATTAAAAGATTGCAAAATCCCAGAGTTTAAGGATGCCTATGAAGACTTTTTACAGTATTTCAGAGGTTTCGTTACATTAACCAACGCAGCTTCTAGTAAATCTAAACAAGATCGTTTTTTCAAAATGATGATAAAGCGATACACTCTAAAGGAAATTTCAAATACTGGATTAGGCTATTCTGCAGGAAACCCCCATGGTAGAGGTATTAGTGGAGCTCTATCAATTCAATTAGCTGAAAGTACATATGATATCATTAAGGCAGGAATGACTGATCCTGAAATATTTTGTTTAATGCAGTTAATTGAAGATAATATGGGGGCAGACAGAATTAGCGATATGACTATCTCTATATTACAGAAACATTTTCTTTCATATACACAGCGTATCAGTTTAGAGTTAGCATTGCCAACAAAACAATATATGTACTCATATGATCTGTCGTTTAATGTGCCTTTTTATAATGGTAAACCCATATTATTTATTCCAGCGCAATTTTTATGCGATTTGCCATATGCTGTAGATTATGATGATATAGATAGAGTTTGCAACTATAATAATAAATTAAAACAAAAAATAGCAAGTGTGATTGGCGTTTGCTGGTCTGATTATCGTAATTTCAAGAAATCAGATTGGAAATCATTGATTTGTAATAATCGTGACTGTTATAATGTTGCAATAGAATATTTCAAAGGTCTTATTGGAATTCCATATGATTTTATTGAAGATAAGAAAGAACAGTATCAAGGAGTACTACTTCATGAATTATTGCGTACTATTCCTTTTGCGTGTGAAATTAAACCGAATAAATCTGCCGCTGAAGAAATATATGAGCTTACATATTCTATGTGCAATCAATTTAAAAGGCTCGTGGAAAACATGCGACTTTCAGAGATATTATATCGCAAGAATAGGAAACCTGACGAAACAGACTGGCAACTATTACTTTGGATGGTTGCTGACACATATAAAAATGCCGGGGAATTTGATGTTTCCATAACACGAGAGTCAAATCCAGGAGTAGGTGAATTAGATTTTCAGATAACGCGTGGAGCAAAAGCGAATACAGTTGTTGAGATCAAGCGATCTTGTAATAAAGATTTGCTACATGGGTATCGTACTCAATTGGCGGCATATATGAACGCAACCCAAGCAACTGATGGCCTTTTCATGGTTATTGTAGAAGATGATTCAATAGGTGAAATTAGAGCACAGTTAGAAGATGTAAAAAAAGATATGTTTGAAAAAGGGGAATATATTCCTGCAGTAATATATATAAATGGAAAGCACCAACCATCAGCCAGCAATCCTGGATATAAACTCAGTAACGGAGAAATGTGAATTTAAGTTTAAATTACAAAGAAATTTGTATTATTGAAGTCATGGATTTTAGCAAGTTATTCAAAAGAGCAAAGAAAGAATTTGGGAGTAATTTAACTATGAAAATAGGGCATCCTCCTAAGATGAAATCCTCTTCATGTTTCTGTTTGTGGTCAGATTTATTAGGCTTCTCAAAAATATTTGTTGAAACTAATTGGAAATTAAATAAATCCCAAATGGAAAAAATCTATAGCAGACTTGAAGCAGCACATAGCTCAGCATTATATTATAGTACACCATTTGAGAGAAATCTAATTCTTAATGATGGAATAGCAAAAGTTTTTCATCCTAAGAGTAAGGTAGAGGATAAAAATAATATTCTAAGTATTAGTATATTTTTGCGTTCATGCGTGGAGTTACATATGTCTATTAATGAAACAGAACATGAAAATGGGTTTCCTGGTAGTCGAACCGTACTAGCTTTCGGTGAGAATATAGAGTATCTTACGGAAGAGGTGAGATTTGATGATTATGTGTGGAATTATTCTAAGCCAAAAGGAAGCGAGATAAGTAGTTTGGCAAATTCTGTAGGTAATCCAATTGTGATTTACAATCCGAAAGAAATGCAAATGAATACCGCCTTTTCAAAAGCATATATATTAGAATCAGGAGGTGGAAAAGCAGGGCTTCCTGGCAATTATATGTACATAGACAAGTCTGTGATAGATGCTATAGATAAGTACGCTAGAGATAAAGGATATCACCCTATTTGGCAAGAGAACGGAGATATGATGAATTACTTTATCCCATACGTAAATGGAGATTTATCAAGAGTTGTGTTAGGATTCAGTTTTGACAAGAATGTGATACACCCGCAAGGTATAATATATGAAACAGAAGTATACAAACTTCTTAGATACTATCCATGGGATGAATATACTAATGAATTTTATTTTGATGTAAATAATCCCAGTCATAGATAGTCAATTGGATGTATGATAACAAATAGGCAGTGTCAAAATATTATGTAAATGAAGAATACGGAATTCAGAAATGAGTCCCGTGTTCTTTGTTTAGCTGGGTATTCAATAATAGCAAAAGCACACTTTTACCTATCTTTATTATTTTGGATGAAGTGAAATCTGCCGCTTGCCAAATTTATCTCAGTTGAAAATAATAAGTCTCTGAAAGATTTGAGAACAGCTTGAAAGAAGCGTCTTCAAGTTAAGACCTATTATTGACGCTTGACCTTTTTTATTCAAAATGAGGTTTGGTCACCTTTGCATACGACAAAGGAGGTAAAGGATTGACGTTGTCCTTTCCCTCAAAAGAGCTGCCTCTATCAATATACTAGAAGACATAAATAGCTTTTACAGATTGCAGAATATCAATGTTGATATGAGTTTTCTATGTTTACGAGATATGAACTAGGTAAACAAATCAGCCCTAATGTCATTTACATCTATTTTGCAAATCTGAGCTTTTATACCTTTGCCAAAATCTACGACAGTATCACCCGCATACTTATCTATTATAAATACAGATTTATTGGTATAATCAAAGTTCTCTTTAATTATTTCGTTTATACCTTCATCTTTACATCCATATCCTATTATAATTAACTTTTCTGCATGTTGTAAATTATTCTTGAATTTTTTGAAAAGTTTTTTAAACAACAGAGGTTCATTGTAACGCTGTATCTTGGATGTTGTACCAGTTAAGAAATCAGCATGATATTCAAATGGAGATATGTCATATCCTATTTTCGATTTGCGACCTTTTATTATATCGCTCGCTCCCATTCCCCATTTTATCTTGACATATCGTTCTGGAATCATTATATAATTGGATATTGTCTTATAAAAAGGTACATAATCAAGACTACCATGTAGTTTGAACAATCGAATGGGAGTATTATATCTTCCTGTATATCTCTCTAAGCGACAATGGTATGTTCTGTTATCTTGAATCAAATTCCCATAATATTCCGAACCATATTCATCAAAGCCATCAGAAATCTTTCCGTTTATATATTCAGTTTTGTTAAATGACTCGAATAGTAAATCATGATTTAACGTATGCACATTAATAATATAGTTGTCAGTAAGATTAGATAAGTATTTGAGAAAACCATCATAGCCATCTATATGACCGATTCTAAATGGTTCATTATCATAAAACCGTTTACCATCTTTATCTTTTAGCAGATACTCAGCCATTTGATTGTAAATGTGCACAACATTAAATAAAAAGTTATCATAGTTTTCAAATTCATTACATAAATCATTGCAAAGTTCCTGATAACGTTCTTCTTTTGCCTCTTCTGATTTTATGAAATCATAAAAGACCTCATAATCAAATTCATCATTGTGTGCTTTTGCATATTCTTTGATTAGGCGTTTACAAAATATAAAATATTTTTGGTGAGCATTCAAAACGCCATTGATTTGAAATTGAGGAGTCTTTCCATCTTTTGAAACAGCCAATTCTCCAGATGGAGAGAAACTAATTTTACTATCATCAAAATTTAGTAACCAGTCATTCATTTGATTACCGATAGGATATCCTTTAGGTGCTGAAAATCCAGCTCCTATGAGTATTGCTATAGATTTTCTTCCTGTCTGTGGAATTGGGGCTTTCTTTTCATCCCCGAAATCTAAATCGAGATTCTTCATATTATCTAATTTTAATTCCATAAAATTTCCAGTAGCTATCAATTTTCGATGCAGTTTCAGACGGCTGTTGAGTATCAACGCTTTGTAGACCGATGGTTCAAGTGCTGTGTCCGTGTGGCCCTTGACCTGGTTTCGGCGCTGAATTCGTGGTGGAATAGTGGTTCAAGTTTTGGTTTGGCTTGAATGATGATGCTATTCCAGTTGCTTTTTCGTGCTTTCAATGTATCCAAAGTCCCTATTTTGCCTCCTTTGTATGAAGTTCTTTTTGCTGACTTTGTTGTGAGCAAAGATAGCGATATTTGTTGGATATTTGATGGATGGATGAAGGATTTTTGTGAGTGTACTTTTTGAATCCAGTACAGTGTACAAGGCGTTATCCTCGAAAAAATGTAGGATTTCGACAAAAGTATCATCGAAAAAGTGTAATCAACTACTGCAAAGCAAATTATTTTTCTTCATCAATATATCATATAATAAATAGAAACAGCTATATTTGCCTATTATATGATAGGTTGATAGATTTTAGCGTATGGCAAAGAATACAATGGGGACCAAGTTGCCCCGAAAACTGGAACAGAAGATGCAGATTGTGGGAGAGCAAATCAAACTAGCTCGCCTGCGTCGGAATTTGAGCATTGCTCAGGTGGCTGAACGGGCCACGTGTTCGCCCCTGACGGTGAGCCGCATTGAAAAGGGCACGCCGACCGTAGCCATCGGCATCTATCTGCGTGTGCTGTATGCCTTGCAGCTGGAAGAGGATATTCTTTGGCTGGCCAAGGAGGATAAGTTAGGTAAGACACTGCAGGATTTAAGTCTGAAGACTCGGGAACGGGCTTCGAAAAAGGAGTAAGGCGATGAGGAAGTTATATGTATATGCCGATTTCGATTGGCTGAAGGAGATTGAACTCATTGGTGAGTTGGGCTACGAATCGCTTCGGGGTTCGGACAGCTATAGCTTTTCCTTTGACAAGGATTGGTTGAAGAACCAGGGAGCGCTCTTTTTGAGTGATGACTTGAACAATTATCCTGGTCAGCAGCACACGCAACCGGGAAGGGATATATTCGGTTGCTTTTCGGATGCCTTGCCCGATCGCTGGGGACGTACACTGTTGTTGCGTCGCGAACAGCTGGCTGCATCCGAAGAGAAACGTCCGGTGAGACGGCTATCGTCTTTTGACTTTCTGACGGGTATCGATGATTTCTCTCGCATGGGCGGTTTCCGCTTCAAGGAAGCCCCCCAGGGTGAGTTTATCAATGTCAGTCAGTCGCTGAAAATTCCTCCACTGACGGATATTCGGGAATTGATAGCTGCCAGTCAGAAAATTGAGAAGAGTGAAGAAGCCAATATCCTTCCGGAGCGGAAATGGCTGAAACAATTGGTGCAGCCCGGTTCATCCCTGGGTGGAGCCAGGCCGAAGGCGAGTGTGGTGGATACGAATCACGCACTTTATGTGGCTAAGTTTCCTTCCCGTAAGGATGATTATGATGTGGGACTTTGGGAGCACCTAGCTCATCAGTTGGCCATCCGTGCGGGCATTCATGCAGCCACGACCCGGGTGCTGGCTACTGGCGAAAAGCATCACACGTTGTTGTCGCGTCGGTTTGACCGCACGGATGATGGTCGCCGCATTCATTTTGCTTCTGCTATGACCCTGTTGGGCCTGACGGACGGGGACAATGCAGCCACCGGGTATGGTTATCTGGATATGGTGGATTTCATCCTGCAACATTGTACGGATGTGGATGCCAACTTGCGGGAGTTGTACCGGAGGGTGGCCTACAATATCTGTATCGGCAACAGTGACGACCATTTCCGCAATCACGGTTTCCTGCTCACATCCAAAGGTTGGACGCTATCGCCCGCCTACGACATGAATCCCACGCTGAACGACTACCAAAGCCTGCTGATTTCGGCTTCATCTAGCCAATCTGATTTGAGCATCCTACTAGATGCTTGTGAAGAGTATATGCTGGATGCTCAGACGGCAAAGCAAATCATTGGTGAGGTGGTGGATGCGGTAAAAGGATGGCATGAATTAGCTGTGCGGTTGGGTATATCTAAGAGGGAGATGGATTTGTTTCGTGGTGTGTTTGAGCGGAATACGATAAGAAAGCATTAATCGAGAAACATACTGTTGTAAAGGTTTTGGAGAAGGAACTAAAAACTAACCATTCCGACCAGAAGCGACCAGAAAAACTACCCAGAAACCGACCCGTTAGGGCATAATAGGGGCACAACAAGGGCATAACAAGAACTTTCTCCTATATAGCATGAGAACGCCTGAAAGCGGAGAATTTTATCAATCAAACGAGTTCGACATAGTTTTGGAAAAGTAGGAATTTGTAATGAGAAAAAATAGGGAGCTATTCTGTACTTGCTGATATTCAACAGTAAGGAATTATATATTTAACGAGCAGATTGTTTTTTTATCATCAACCTATCATATAATAAATAGTCGTCCCTTAAAAAGCCCATTTTTGCGAGATATTGTTCAAGTACAGTATCTCGCAAATTTTTGAAGCATGCCCCTTCGATTCGAATACCACTCTACTGAAAGGTTGTATCATCAAGGAAGGAACAAGTCTCATGCTCGTCGGTATCCACCTGGTGCTCTTGGAGAATGGCCTGGAAGTGAAAGGTGGTTTTGCTAAGAAGCATTCGCTAGTTGATGTGAGTGTTCAAAAGTACACGATACAGCGTTTTTTTGACACTGCGCAAAGTCCATGAAAATGATTGGAAGTGGAACCGGCAATCGTCTTTCCCCACAAGCGCACAATGATGAGCGTAATGAAGAGGGAGGTCAAGGTATATCCTTGATCCTTCTCGAACTTGAGATTCCGAACAATTTTGCCGATACCCAATGCCTTCATGATGACTAAATGTTGCTCTAGGGCTCGTTCTTTAACGGATAAAACCTTGGTAAGCTCGTTCAAATTACCTATTTTTGCATCTATAACAGAATTCTTATTTTTGTTGTAAATCAGCTGATTGATAACCTCTAAATCACAAAGAAAATTTGAATTACTATTGCTTCTCACCCTCTTTATTGGGGAGTGGAAAACTTTAGTACATTAAGTATTTTAATCCAATACATTTAAAATATGACAACAGAAGAAAAAGATAGAATTTTCAGTTCTATTCAAGATATAGTAAACAACAATCCTGTTATAGTTGTTGGTTGTGGGGCTTCAATGGGGTTCGGCATTCCAGGGATGTGGGATTTGGCCGAGGCACTAAAAAAAGATTTTTCAGAAAAGCCACCTATATCAGAGGAATCTCGAAATTGCATAAAAAAACTTATTGCTAAACTTGACGAAAATGTCGGATTGGAAGATGCTATGCTTAGTTTGAAATGCACTGATGAGGTTGAGAATAGAATTATTAGTATTGTATGGAATAAAATAAAGCCAAAAGATAGTGAAGTATTTACAAACATAATTCAATCGCATCATCGCTTACCTTTAGCAGATTTGCTTACTCATTTGATATACAATAGAGCAGATGCTGAAATAGGGATTGTAACAACTAATTATGATTGTCTCATAGAATATGCAGCATCTCAAACAGAAGCTTATGTGAATTGTGGCTGTTCACAATCTCATGTTGGAAAATTTATTGGTTTTGACCACAAAAATCAATTTACAAAATTGAAAGATTATGAGGGGTGTGTAAATATATACAAGATTCATGGTTCTTTAGATTGGTTTATTGATGACAATGGAAAAATGGATTGTTATCCTAATATCACATCTATACCACCCCAGATGAAACCATGCATAATAACCCCAGGGACAAACAAGTATGAACGTGCATTGGAGGACCCTCATCGATCTTTAATCTTATCTGTTGATGGGCTATTCAAAGCAGCTACAGGTTATATGTGTATAGGTTATGGCTTTAATGATAAACATATTCAACCAAACTTGTTAAAAATGGCTATTGATAGGAATAAGCGAATTTTGATAGTCACAAAAGATTTGACAGAGAAAATAAAAAGTGAAGTTATTGCTAAGGCTAAAAACTATGTCATAGTATATTCTGATGGTGCACATGGTACAAAATTCAAAAGTTCATCAGAAACAGTTGAAATGGTCGATGAAACGACTGAATATTGGAAACTTGAAGAATTTATATCAATTATAAAGTAATTAATTATGGCAGAAATAATACTCAATTATAAGGAAGAAGATCTTATCGGTAAAATAGCAAGTGTGGATACCGGTACTGCGATAGCATTTATCCCTGATGATAAAAAAATGTCTGAATTGCAAATAAATCAATTAATTGCAATTAATAGCTCGCGAGCCGGAACTCATATTATTGGGATGATTGTAAAAATGTCTCGACGTCTTGACGAAAAACTTCTTCAAAACAACATTGATATTGAAGTTGAGGATGAGGAGGAAGATTTATCCTCAAATGTAATAAAATTAGTATTTGTTGGAGAGTTGCGCGATAAAGAAGGTATAAAAGAAAATGTGTTTAAACGTAATGTAACAACGTTGCCCAATATTCAAGCATCTTGTTTTCGAATAGAAGGAGAAAAACTTACAAGACTTATGGAATGTATTTCCTCCATTGCAATAAATGTAGTTACCCCTTTATCATTAGGGAAGTACTTCATAGATGATAACTCTACTGCATATATCGATGGAGATAAGCTATTCCAACGTCATGCGGCTATTGTCGGTTCAACTGGCAGTGGCAAGTCATACTGTGTTGCGAAACTAATAGAGCAAATGGCAGAACTCAAATCAGTGAATGCTGTATTGTTTGATATACATGGAGAGTATTCAGATGATTCATTTAAGAGAGATGGAATAACACAACTAAAAATTGCAGCACCAAATGATTTGGAAACTGCAAACAAACTTGAAAAGGGTATCCTTATGATTCCATATTGGCTATTGAATTATGAAGAAATGCAAGCTTTGTTATTGGATCGCAGTGACACTAACGCTCCAAATCAAGCAATGCAATTGTCAAAACAAATAATGGCGGCAAAAGAACGAACTGTTAAAGATACGGAATATGAAAGTAAAATTACATTAGACAGTCCAGTAGCATATGACTTAAATATGGTTTTAAAACATTTACATGACCTCGATTCTGAAATGGTGCCAGGTGCAAGAGGTGATAAAGCAGGTCCTTTTAATGGTAAACTAACTCGCTTTAATCAACGTCTTGAAAATAAGATGTCCGACAAGCGCGTAGGGTTTATGTTTTCTCTTACAGATGAAGAAAAGAAATCGGATTGGCTTCAGTCTTTCTGTAAACAACTAATGGGGACTTCACAAGTATGTTCTGGTGGCATTAAAGTTATTGACTTTTCCGAAGTACCTTCGGATATTCTCCCTCTTATTATTGGTCTTATTGCGAGAATTATTTTCTCAGTACAGCAATGGTCTGCAAAAGAAAACCGACATCCAATAGCATTGCTTTGTGATGAAGCACATCTATACGTTGAACAAAACGAAAACACAGATGCTGTTTCTGCAATTGGATTAAAAAGTTTTGAACGTATAGCAAAAGAAGGGCGAAAATATGGTGTAAGTTTGGTTATCATCAGTCAAAGACCATGCGAAGTAAATAAAACAGTTCTGAGTCAATGTAATAATTTCATAAGTCTACGTCTTACCAATATTGAAGATCAAAATACGATAAAACGTCTTTTACCTGATAATCTTGGTAATATAGCAGATAACCTTGCTTTATTAGATGTTGGCGAAGCCATTGTCGTTGGAGATGCTACTTTACTTCCTTCTCGTATTAAAGTAGAAGAACCTAAAATAAAACCACACAGTAACACAATACAATTTTGGCAAGTCTGGGGCAAAGATATCAGCAGTCAAGACTTGGATACAGCTGTAGGAAATATTATAAAACAATCAAAATCCTAGCAAAGGCGAAAAATTATGAAGGCTGACTCAAAGTATGAGCCAGCCTTTTTATGGTTCATCCGACATTTTAAGTGATAGTGTCCTAAAAAGGAAAACCTGCATTCCAATTCTTCAAATTCGGATCTGTTCATTACAATCAAACCCTAGGCTGTGCAATGTGTATTTCTTCGGATGCTTAAAAAACAATTATATGCTTTTTGTAATATACCTACTTTATGCCTATAAAATCACTTAGAGGTCTAATTTTTGCAACAAATGTATTTGAGCATTCCTTTAGATTAGGTGTTTTTTTTATTTCTATAGGTTTAGTATTATCAAAATGCAGCACAATATAGTAGGGAGCATGTGATGGTTTAAACCCATATTCTTCAAGCGTTTCTTTTGTCCATATTTGAAAACGACCTTTTGATTTGAGTTTAAAGAGTTTAGTATCTTCTCCTCCTGTATGTAATAATACATATTGCATGCGTTCAAATCCAGGAGTGATACAAAGAGAACCTTTTGAATCACCAGCACGAAGATAACAAATACCAGTTTCAATCATCTTTTCCTTAAGTTCTTTGCGGCAATGATTGACAATAACCATGACTTCTTCAGGGTTTTCAGTCATTTTTTTGAATATCCTTTGTGCAATTATATTGTCGCATATCTCTACCCTTCTACGTATTCCATAGTCAAGATATTCTTTACTTTGATCTATACCTATGAACTTTCTTTTAAGAAGATTTGCAGCAATACCTGTTGTACAACTGCCAGCAAATGGGTCTAGAATGATATCTCCCTCATGAGTAGAGGCAAGAATAATCCTATATAAAAGACGAAGCGGTTTTTGTGTTGGATGTGTTCCACATGTTTTTTCCCATCTACTTGGCGTAGGAATTTTCCACACGTCTGTTAAGGGTTTACCTCCATTAAGATTAACCATTAAATCATGATTATAAATATGCCTACCATGGAGCGACTTACGTGCCCAAATTATTATCTCTGTAGAAAATGTTAGATGTTGTCCATCAACAATGTCTTTAGGGTTGGATTTTTGCCAAGAAACAAGGTTAATAATCTTAAATCCGTTATCAACCAATAGACGTTCTACAGAAAATATATTGTGAAAAGTTCCTGTTATCCAAATTGTAGCATCTTGCTTCATTTTGGGGCGAACTGCTTGAATCCATTTTTTGTTGAATTCATCAATTTCTATAGTTGAACGAGATCTATCCCAATATCCTTTTTCAAAATAGACTTCACGTCCTGCTATGTTCATTTTTCTGCCACTCGATAGGAAATATGGAGGGTCTGCGAAAACAAGATCTATGCTATTATCTTTTAGCTGTTCAATTAAGGATAAACTATCTCCATTATAAATGCAGAAATCGTTGCTATCATAATAAGGTACAATCATATTATTCTTCATCTTCGTAATTGAATTCGACTTTACTTTGAAGAATTACCTCTTGAAGAACCTCTGGGACCATATTTCGTGCATCAAGTTCTATAAGATATTCCTTTAGTTTTGGTATAGTTATGATTTCCTCTATACAACTAAGATAATCATCTACAACTTTTTGTACAACATAAGTCTTTAGTGCGTCTGATTTTAATTTTTCCATTAGGTTGTTAATTGATTCCTCGGATTTGATTACAAATGACAATGGATACCTTTCTATTTTTTCTATATCGAGGAAGTATTTTTTAAAATCCAAAGTTTCAGTTACTTGAAAAAATCGACCTAAGGGTTTCATTACAAAATCAATGCCACCATCATTAGCATTTGTACGCCCTGTTTTATATAAGTGAAGATAGTCTTCTGTTAACTTTTCAATTTCTGGAGAAAATCCCCAAAAGATTTTGATGTCCTTGTAGTAATATTTTAGTATTGAGTAACTTACAATTTCAAACAATCTTGCGTCGACATTAGGAGCAAGCAGTGACGTAATAAAGTCTGTTACTTTTGTGGTGTCAACAACGTTAATACTTTGTAAGGTCTCACACTGAACGATGAACTGTTTGAACGTATTCTGTTTAACTTCTACATAATGATCAATAATATTTATAATGTCTTTAGCTATGTTATATTCTTTTATCCCAACTTGAATTTTTAAATAGTTCTCATTGAACCAATATCTCTGAGTTTCAAGATCACGCATAATAGGTGGCATACCAGATTGAGTAGGGAAGAATTTAAAAAACTCCTCATTCATACGAGAGTTTAGTGCATGGTTCTGAAGTTTTGCGCCAAATGGTAATTCTCGTTGTCTCTTAAATAATGCTGAAAACTGAGCACCTTCATAGTCTGAATAGTTTCCAGACTCATCAAATCCATTGTTAAGGTAATCTTCTATAATAACATAAATAGCATAAAGGTTTGCAAAACTACCTCTAGCCTTAGCCCCTTTGTTTGTAGACTTTGTTTTGTGCACCAAATACTGAATAATATGGCTCAATTTAAAAAGTTGATCCGCATCCCTTTTATACTTTGTATGAAGGTAATTTTTAATGTATGAAGCAAATGTTGATTCCATGATTAATCAAAATTTAACAATGTTTATTCTTGTAATTTTTTAGTTTTATAGGTTTTTCTTTCACGCTCCAACTTTTCTCCTTTGTATTCAAGAGCAATTCCTAATCTTCTTAGGCCAATTTTGAAGTACTCTTCTTGAATTTCAATTCCTATAAAACGTCTATTTAGTTGCTGTGCAACATAACATGTTGTGAATGTCCCACAAAATGGATCCAACACAATTCCTCCAGGATTGCTACTTGCTTTTATTATACGTTCTAACAAACTAATAGGTTTCTGTGTAGGATGATTTTCGTATTCTTCCATTCTATACCTTACGCGAGCAAAGTCCCATACATTTCCAGGAACTTTCTCAGTTTTATAAGGTTGTGGAGGATTCTTGCGATAATCAATCAACTTTCGCTTTGAACCTGTTTTTGCATCAACAAGAATGTCATCTGAGTTGAATGTGTATTGTTTTTTATCCTTTACACAATATAAGATAGGTTCATACATTGAGCCAAAATAGTTCTTTGCTTGTACACCGGAACTATCGTATGACCACACAATTCTTGATAGAATGGTTACTTTATCTCTCACATAGAGATCGAAATATGGCATGAATTGGGTAGAGGTCATTAAATATATAGAGCCATTGGGCTTGACTTTTTGGATGCAAAGATCTATCCACTGATAGCACCAATTTAAATAGTCTTTATCCGTTTTCCATTTATCTATGCGACCAGCAAAGTTCTTGCCAATGTTATACGGAGGATCTACAAAAACCAAATCTACTGATTCATCTGGTATTTGTTTTAATATTTCCAAAGCATCACCAAGGTAGATGCTTCCGTTAGAGTTTGAAAATACTTCAATGTTATTATCCATATTGATTATTAAAAATAGCTGATTGAAAGGGGTAACTATGATTCCTTGTATGAGTATGTAGAAGTTGAAAAATATGCAATGTGGCCTATGTGGTAAATCTACACTATTTTTTTGTATATGTAGACTTTCCTAAAAGGGCTGTACCAGTCTTTTTGTAATTAATACTACTGTTATGATTATCTTATCCATAATACTATCATGTATTTGTTTTAGATGCAAAGATAGGGAATTTACGTGCAATAGTATTATATAAAAGCTATTATCTGCCAAGACCACGTCTAATTTTAGGCATAGGTGCGTCATCAATAGCGATTCGTTTCAATAGTTTGTCTACCTTACAGAGTTGTTCATGGGTCAGTAAGTTTATACATCGTATTGCAAGGATGGGACAGCGTAGTTTTCGATGTTCTATGATACCTTTTTGCCTCCTATGATTGTATCATTAGCTCCACTTGTTTCTATCAAGTTATTGGTTTGGTATCGGGCTGCAAGTTCATTCTTTCCACTTTGTGCCCATTTGGTAAGGGCATTGACTGCATAGTCTCTGATTCTTAGATATTCTTCATGTGATGTCATTTCCTTTGTTTTTAGAGATTTATAAAATTTGTATAGTAGGAAGAATTCAGTTAATGAGAGGTGGAAAAGTTCGCATACGATTCTTATAGGATGTAGATTTCACCACTTCATCCCGCGTCCTCTTTCCACTTCTTCCTCATTCTTCTTTTGCCCAACTTCCCATTCTCGATTGACACTTTGGCTACCCACATCAGCATTCTTCAAAGCTGCAGTAACCCTTTGCGGTTTGGGCGCTTTAGGAACAGTAGCAATTCTAACAGGTAATTTGGCTTTCGTTTGTAGTTTGGGAGGCTGCTGTTTCCGTGGTTGCCGTTTCCCCCTTTCCAGATCAAAACCTTCGGCATTGAGGTTGATGAGCATGTGGTGCTGGAAGTCGATGGCATAGTAGGTGTCTCCATCGTGTAGCACCTTGAAGCCTTCCTCACGAAGTTCGGATCGGACAGAGTGAACGCTTTCATCATTGAATATCTCACATAATCGCTTCACGACATCAGCATGTGACTCCGGACGTTCTGACGAGAGGAAAATTAAGTCTTTCCGATCGACCTTGTAAATCTTGCAGAGGAAGTCCCGTTCGGCTTCGGTGGTGGGATGGAACTGCTCGATGTGGTGGATGCGGTTGTTGCGGTCGATGGCTGCAGCCATGAATGGGGGCAACTTCCGGCTCTTTCCATCGTAGTAGATGGTTCCTTTCTTGATGTATGCCCGCTGCTTCCTGAGTTTGCGGAAGATTTCATCCTGTGTTATCTTCGGGTCTATCGTCAAGAGGTCGTCAATGAAGCGTTCGATGCGCTCAAAGCGTTGGTCGGGTGTGGCGAAGTCCAGCAACTCTTCGGTTGAAAGAATCCGGGCACCGTGAATAACTCGTTTGTGGGCATGGTCCACCAGCATGTAGCCGTAGGGAGCATCTTTCCGACCGAAGAACACGAGGTCGATGCCCAGCTTGGCTTTAAGAGTTTGCTTTAAGTCTTCTCGATTGGCGCTCACATCCCGATAACTTTTCAAGATTTCCCGCAGCTGTCGGTTGCGTGCTCTGTCCGATTGGGGTTGCTGGTAGAATAATTCCAAAACTGGTAGCGGAATCTCCTCTTGAATCCTTCCTCCTTTCTTAATAAAGACCATTTCCTCTTTCTTATAGACTTCATAGCCCATTGAAACCAGTATGGCTTTGAACTGGGAAAAGGAGGAGAAGTGATATTGCTTGGCTGCTTCGATATCCTTTTGCGTTGTCTTCCCCCGGTTGATACCCATGAGTTTGTCCACCACCACTTGCGAACGTCGGCGTTCGTGATTGTGGTCAATCTTATGACCATCCGGTGCTACACGGGAGGTGACGATATGCAGGTGCAGGTTGTCGGTATCGTGGTGTGCATAGATGAGCCAGGGCTGTCCGGGTTTGGCATAGCCCATTTCCTGTAGATATTGGTGTGTAAAGTCCAACAGTTGGGCTTCAGTCATTTCTTTTCCCTTGCAGGAGATGGCTATATGGAACTGCGCCTTTCTGACCCGGTCGTTACGGGAACTGTACCGTTGCAGGAATCTCACCTTCTCGTCGGACGTGGCCGGTTGGATCACTCCGACCGCTCCGAAGTTACGCATCTCCAGCAGGTGCGCTGTCCCTTTCGACA
>ENA-ORPF01001380-ORPF01001380.1-human-gut-metagenome-genome-assembly--contig:-NODE-1380-length-20091-cov-3.454532_pt1 | contig 20091 bp, 17 predicted proteins | sample MGYA00242140_ERZ509070 | MGnify/ENA primary metagenome ERZ509070 (study PRJEB26280, sample SAMEA2338713) | human gut metagenome | biome: human gut; feature: human-associated habitat; material: faeces... | reverse complement strand
CCATTGGCTATGTCTTGGGAATACAGTGCAACACCTGTTAAAGTTACTGCGGCTGATAAGGGCAAGAAGCTTAAAGCAACAGCAACAATGACATTCGATTCGACAAAGGTAGATGCCACAAAGCTTCAGAAGCTGGAAGGTATTCTTTATGGAACAGATAGTTCTGGATCTACAGAGCCAAGGCTTCCAATGCCTGATGAAATCATTTCCATGATGACAACAGAAGGTTAATTAAATACTCAGTCTATGCGACGTATTCAGTTCGGCTGGCGTCGCTTTTTATTTGAAAGGAGAAAACGATGATAAGTATAACAAAAACATATGACGATTTTAATGGTGTTTCTCGAACAGAAACATTTTGGTTCAATCTGACACAGGCAGAGGTTACTGAGATGGAAATGAGCACGGAAGGCGGTTTAGCAGAATCAGTACAGAGAATAATAGATGCAAAGGACGCACCTTCGATCATTAAGGTATTTAAGGACCTTGTTCTCAAAGCTTATGGAGAGAAGTCTCCAGATGGAAGATATTTCGTCAAGAATGACGAAATACGTGAAAAATTCATGAGCACCCAGGCATACAGCGATATATTCATGGAACTGGGAACAGATTCGGATGCGGCTTCTAAATTCATTAATGGAGTTGCCCCGAAAATAAAGAAAACTAAGGAAAATGAAAGCCCGAATAGTGTGCAGCCGGTATTAGCTCCTGTTAATTGAGAGGCAATTGTATGCTGAGTTTAACAATACCACCATTAGAAATATGGGATGAGGAAAATGAAGTATTCATTAAAGTGAACAAAGAACAGGTACTAAAACTTGAGCATTCTCTGGTGTCAATTTCAAAATGGGAAAGTAAATGGAATAAAGTATTCTTATCAAAGAATCCTATGTCTTTGGAAGAAACCATTGATTATATAAGATGTATGACAATTACTAAAAATGTTGATCCAGATGTGTATAACCGCTTAACTGAGGCTGACATTGCAAAAGTAAAAGCATATATTGAGGCACCTATGACTGCTTCTACTGTGAAAGAAGAAAAAGGAGCTGGTAATAGCAGAGAGCAGTTAACATCAGAACTTATATATTATTGGATGATATCACTGGGCATCCCTTTTGAATGTCAGAAATGGCATTTGAATCGCTTACTAATGCTTATTCGGATATGTAATGTTAAGAATAAACCCCCTAAAAAAAGAAGTAAGCGTGATACATATGCCCATTATGCAGCTGTTAACGCGGCTAATAGAAAATTATTTAATTCGAAAGGGTAAAACAGTAGTGGAGGAAATACATGGTAAACAAATATTACATGAGCAATGGAAATATTCAGTTATCACCACATTTTACATTACGGGAATTCCAATCAAAAAATAACTGTAATGTTGTTCTGGTGGATTCAGAATTAATTGACATGCTTGAAAGAATCGGAAAAATATGCAAAGCGACATCGATTGTTATAGTCGATGGATACCGTGAACCTGGAGATTATTGCCGCCGAATAAGCGGAATGGATTCAGATGCGCATTCGTATGGATTAGCCGCAGATGTTATTTATTATTCTGGAAATGATTCAATACCTGGCGAACTGATTTGTTGCATTGCGCAGGATATCGGATGCGGTGGAATCGGATATATGGGACGTTCAGTGCATTTGGACACACGAGCTAATGGGGGATATAAGAATTCTCATTGGTACGGAGATGAGACCACAGGACAAACAGTCACGGACTGGCATTCATATTTCAATATTGTAGGTCGCTTTGATATCGAAGAAGACGAATCCGATGATGAAAAGAAGTCAGTAGAAGATGTCGGTGATTATTTTAACGGAGGTGATATGGTGAACAGGGAGATTACGGATGAACAGTTACTTTACGAGGTAAATCGACATGCGCTAACGTTGCTTGGCCGTGAAATTGGCGATGCAGAAACTTATGTACGTATGCTGAAGACTGGTGAAATCGACTGGTATGAATTCGATAAACGGTTACAGGAATCCGAAGAAGGCGTAAAAAGATGGATTGACTTTACGTTATTCAGAGGAATACTCGGAAGAGTTCCGGATATTTCGGAGGTCAACTGGTGGTATAGCCAGTATGTACTTAAGAATGAAATGAATAAGGCTCTCATGGTCAAAGGCTTTTCGGAAGACTATGAAGCCTTTTTTGATGCTAATAAGTAAAAGATAAGGAGGTGCTCGGCATGATAAGCTTTAGCCAAAAAGGAGATTTTTCAAAGTTAACATCATTTCTGGAACGTGCTAAAGAGGGTGTCCATGTTGGCAATCTTGATAAGTATGGCAGAGAAGGCGTGGCTGCCCTAGCCGCTGCAACTCCTATTGACACAGGTCAAACAGCTAATTCATGGTATTACAAAATTGAGCAGCGTAAAAAAGGTGTAACTATCAGCTTTTATAACACGAATATTCAAAATGGAGTACCTATAGCAATAATTCTGCAATATGGTCATGCAACAAGAAACGGAGGTTGGGTGCAGGGACGCGATTATATCAACCCTGCTATCCAGCCTATTTTTGACAAAATAGCCAATGAAGCTTGGGGGGAGGTTACTAAGTAATGAGTACAACAGTTGACGAACGAGTTGTGTCGATGAAATTCGATAATAAGCAGTTCGAACAAAATGTGCAAACAACTCTGTCTACGGTTTCGGAGCTTAAACAGAGCTTAAAATTTGACGGAATCGGAAAAGGCTTTGACAGCATAACAGCTGCTGCAAAAAAGTGTGATGTAACCTCGCTTTCAAATGCTGTTGAGGCAGTTAAAGTTAAGTTTTCAGCTTTGGAAGTTATGGTTGTGACAACATTAGCAAATATTACAAATTCAGCTGTTGAAACTGGTGAGCGCATAGTCGAAGCACTTACAATCGACCCAATTAAAACCGGTTTTCAAGAGTATGAAACACAGATTAATGCAGTTCAGACTATACTTGCGAATACATCTTCAAAAGGTACTACGCTTGATCAGGTCAACAATGCATTGGATGAGTTGAACCGTTATGCCGATATGACTATTTACAATTTTACGGAGATGACACGTAACATCGGTACATTTACAGCAGCAGGTGTTGATTTGGATACTTCCGTTTCAGCAATTAAAGGTATTGCTAACCTTGCAGCTGTATCTGGTTCAAATTCACAGCAGGCAAGTACAGCAATGTATCAGTTATCGCAGGCGTTAGCAGCAGGAACAGTAAAGTTGCAGGACTGGAACTCTGTTGTAAATGCCGGTATGGGCGGTCAGGTATTTCAGGATGCTTTAAAAGAAACAGCAAGAGTACACGGAATAGCTATTGATGAACTGATAGAAGATGAAGGCTCATTCAGAGAAACTTTGCAGAAAGGTTGGTTGACGTCTGATATTTTAACAGAGACGTTATCGAAATTTACTGGTGATCTGAATGAGGAACAGCTTAGAACAATGGGCTATACTGAAGAACAGATAACATCAATAGTCAAAATGGGGCAGACAGCAAATGATGCCGCTACAAAAGTAAAAACATTTACTCAATTATTTGACACATTAAAGGAAGCAGCTCAGTCTGGCTGGACCCAGAGCTGGGAACTTATCGTTGGTGATTTCGAAGAAGCGAAGAGCTTATTAACAAATATAAGCGATGTATTTAGCGACATTATTAATACATCAGCAAATAACAGAAATGCGTTATTAGAAGGAGCTCTTACTTCTAAATTTGAACAACTTACTAAGAAGATTAATGATGCTGGAACATCTACTGATGATTTTTACAATATAGTAAAAAGTGATATGGAATCAGCCGGCTATAATGTAGATGAATTATTAAGCACATATGGCTCGATGAATAATGTGTTTAGTTCCGGTTCAGTTTCAATAGATGTGATGCGAAAATCTATGGACAGGCTATCCGGAATTCAAATCGAGAATATAAAACTAACGGATGCTATGAAAGATCATCTTTCATCCGTAGCAACCGAAGCAGGTGTTGATATTGATGAGATAGTAGACTCATATGATTATGGGGAAGATAGACTTGAAGCACTTTATGACTGCTTTGCGACTGGGGAAATATCAGCAAGCATTCTTTCAACCGCAATATCACAATTGTCTGATTCCGAGATAGAAAATATGGGCTATACCGAAGCCGAGATTCAGCAGTTACGAGCAATGGGTGAGATTGCAGATACGACGAATAAGTCCGTATATGGTCTTGTCGATTCATTAGATAAGAAAAACGGTCGTCAATTACTGATAGACTCTTTGTGGAATTCGTTTAATGCAATCATGTCGGTAGTAAATCCGGTTAAGGAAGCTTTTAGGGAAATATTTCCACCAACAACTTCTGAGCAATTATATAATTTAATAGTTGCCTTGGAATCGTTCACTTCCAAAATGGTACTTACTGAATCCACAGCAGATAATCTTAAACGTACATTTAAAGGTGCGTTTGCGGTTATAGATATAGGTATACAACTATTTAAGGCTATTATCAGCGGCATTGGCAAATTGATATCTCTTTTTATGCCAGCAGGAAACGGAATACTAGCACTTACAGGAAACTTTGGAGACTATCTTGTTAAACTTGATGAAACGGTTAAGAAAACTGATATTTTCGGAAAAGCAATTTCTACAGTTGTCGAAATTATCAAAGTAATAGTTAATACAATCACTACAGCTGTTAATAAAACCAAAGAATTTGGGGAAGCCGTTGCAGCAAAATTTGATTTCCACGGATTTGAATTGTTTCATTCATTTCTCGAAAGAGTACATGATCGTATGGCTCAGATTGGCGATGGCGCTGGAAAAATGAAGAGTGGCGTTGTTGTTGCTTTTGAGGCGATGGGAAAAGCATTGGAAAAATGCAAATTCTTACAGGTGCTAGAATCATTATGGAATGCAGTTAAAGCTATAGGTAGCGGAATTGCTGATGCGGTTGGAAATATGATGAGTACGTTTGCCAAGAAAATCGGGAATTCTGATTTTAGTGGAGCCCTCGACATTCTTAACAGCATCGCTGTTGGCGGAATCGCATTCTCCATTTCAAAATTTTTAAAGAGTGTAACAGAACCGTTTGAAGGATTGAGCGGTATTCTCGAGGGGGTAACTGGAATTCTTGATGGTGTTAGAGGTTGCTTTGAGACATACCAGACAAATCTTAAAGCTGGAACGTTACTCAAAATTGCTTCGGCAATCGCTTTGCTTGCGGTTTCTATAGTTGCAATTTCTTTAATTGATAGCGATAAGCTGTCAGCCTCTCTCGGAGCTATCACAGTTCTCTTTGCTAACCTACTCGGAGCAATGGCAATTTTTAATAAAATAAGCGGTAATACAGGAAAAGTATTTAAAACCTGTACCTCGATGATCGCAATGTCGGTTGCAGTATCTATTCTGGCAGGAGCTTTGAAGAAAGTTTCGTGTCTTGATTGGGAAGAACTTGCGAGAGGATTGGTTGGAATCGCTGGTCTTAGTACTATTATTGTTGCATCGTCCAAAGCTATGTCAAGTGGTGAAAAGCAGATTATGAAAGGCGCCGCTAGTTTAATTATATTTGGAGCTGCTATTAAAATTTTAGCTTCAGCATGTAAAGATTTATCAAAACTACAGTGGGATGAACTTGGGCGTGGCTTAACCGGAGTAGGAGTCTTGTTCGCTGAGATTGCAGCGTTCCTGAGAGTCGCAAAATTCAACGGGAAAATGATTAGTACCGCAACAGGAATCGTTATCATGGCAGCTGCAATGAAGGTTATGGCATCTGTATGTAAAGATTTTGCTCAGATGGAGTGGAGCGAGATTGGAAAAGGGTTTGCTGGAATTGGTGGATTGCTTGCTGAACTTACGATGTTCACGAACTTGACTGGAAATGCGAAACATATTATGTCTACCGGCATAGCCCTAATTGCTATCGGTGCTGCAATGAAAATCTTTGTTTCTGCTATAAAAGATTTCAGTCAGTTACAGTGGGATGAACTTGGCAAGGGACTAACAGCTATGGGCGGTGCACTTGCTGAAGTAGCTATTGCTGTTAATCTGATGCCAAAGAACATGATTGGCCTTGGGACAGGGCTTATTATCGTTGGTGGTGCACTTGAAATCATTGCAGACTGTATGAGCAAATTCGGAGGTATGCAGTGGAATGAGATTGGTAAAGGGCTCACCGTTATGGGAGGCGCTTTAGCCGAGTTGGCGATTGGACTTAACTTTATGAATGGTACACTCGGCGGATCAGCGGCATTATTGGTTGCATCAGCAGCCATAGCTGTTCTTACACCTATGTTAAGTATTTTGGGAGCGTTATCCTGGGAATCAATTGCAAAGGGACTTATTTCTATTGCAGGAGCATTTACAATTATAGGTGTAGCAGGGGCGGTCCTTGCACCATTAGTTCCGACTATTCTGGCATTATCAGGAGCATTCGCATTAATTGGCGTTGGAGTCCTTACAATCGGAGCAGGTTTACTTGCAGCCGGCGCAGGGCTTTCAGCACTTGCTATTGGCTTTACAGCATTAGCAACAGCAGGTGCCGCTGGAGCCACAGCAATTGTAGCTGCACTGACTGTTATTGTCACCGGCATCGCTAATTTAATTCCGGTCGTCCTCACAAAAGTTGGGGTTGGAATTATTGCAATATGTAAGGTTATTGCTGCCGCTGCTCCGGCCATTGGAGAAGCTGTAAAAGCAATAATCGTAACTCTGCTTGATGTTCTGGTAACATGCGTTCCACAAATAGCAGATGGAGCTTTACAATTGGTGGTTGGTGTATTAGCAGCTCTCGTTACATATACGCCTCAAATTGTAGATTTAGTATTGGAATTTCTTATACAAATTTTGGAAGGTATCTCTAATAATTTACCATTACTGATTAAAGCTGGAATCGATGTTCTTATGGCATTCTTCACCGGGATTGTCGATGCACTGGGTGGAATTGATACAAGTGCCTTGGTGAAAGGAATTGCTGGAATCGGGTTATTATCTGCGATTATGATATCATTAAGCGCAGTAGCGGCGCTTATTCCGGAAGCAATGGTTGGTATTCTTGGAGTAGGCGCAGTTATTGCAGAAATGGCTATTGTATTAGCAGCGGTAGGAGTATTGGCGCAGCTTCCTGGTTTATCCTGGCTTATTGGAGAAGGTGGCAAACTCTTACAGGGAGTTGGAACAGCAATAGGTCAGTTTGTTGGCGGAATTGTTGGTGGATTCATGACCGGAGTATCGAGTCAGTTTCCTAAAGTTGGCGCAGATCTGTCAGCTTTCATGGTTAATATCACGCCATTTATTGCTGGCGCGAATATGATAAAGCCGTCTATGATGGATGGAGTTAAAGCTCTTGCTGAAACTATTCTTGTTCTTACCGCGGCTGATATTTTACAAGGATTGACATCTTGGTTTACCGGAGGCTCATCTTTATCTAAGTTTGGAGAGGAACTTGTACCTTTCGGTAAAGCTATGAAAGATTTTTCATTGGCTATAGGGAATATGGACGGAGAAATCGTTGCAAATGCAGCAATAGCCGGTAAAACATTAGCAGAAATGGCAGCCACAATTCCAAATACGGGTGGATTAGTGTCTTTCTTCGCAGGAGAAAACGACATGACAGTCTTTGGAAAGCAGCTTGTCCCATTTGGCGAAGCTATGAAACAGTTCGGAAATGTGATTGCCGGACTAGATGCAAATGCTGTTAATGAGGCGGCAATTGCAGGTAAAGCCATGGCCGAAATGGCAACAACAATTCCTAATTCAGGTGGTGTTGTCGGATTCTTTGTTGGTGAAAATGATATGGGCGAGTTTGGAAAGCAGCTTGTCCCATTCGGTGAAGCTATGAAAGCTTTTGGTGACGCAGTACGTGGCTTGGAAGCCGATGCAATTGTTAATTCTGCAATAGCCGGTAAAGCATTAGTTGAGCTTGCTGATACAGTTCCGAATACAGGTGGTGTTGTAGGATTCTTTTCTGGAAATAACGATATAGATACTTTCGGAGAAAAGCTTGTCCCGTTCGGTGAAGCTATGAAAGCATATTCGGAAGCTATTATCGGTATAGACTCAATGGCTATTACAAATTCAGCTACGGCTGGGAAATCTTTGGTCGAGCTTGCTAACACAATTCCAAATACGGGAGGACTTGTAAGTTGGTTCACAGGCGATAATGACATGAAAACATTTGGACTTGGTTTAGTATCATTTGGGGATAGCTTTGCAAAATATTCCGAAAGTGTAAAGAATGTTAAACCAGATATTGTAACAACGACCTCGAATGCTGCACAGTCAATCGTTGAACTTCAAAAGAGTTTACCGAAAGAAGGCGGATGGTTCTCTGATGACCAGACCTTGGAAGATTTCGGAAAAGACATAAAGTCATTTGGAGAAAAATTTGCAACATTTTACGATACTATATCAAATATAGATACCGGACGATTATCAATTGCTATATCTGAATTAAACCGCTTGGTGAATCTGAGTAAAAATATTGGTGATGTAGATACAAGTAAAATGAGCAACTTTGCAAAATCACTTGGTGAACTTGGAAAGAGTGGAATAGATACTTTTATAGATGCTTTTACAAGTTCTGGCGATAGAATAACTCAAACAGCTACAACATTGGTGACGATGTTTACAAATGCGGTAGGCAACCGTAAACAGTATTTGATTGACACTTTCGAAAGTATGCTTAGTTCAGTAATATCAAAGATTGATGAGAAACAATCGTCATTTGTTACAGCTGGTGACATGACGATGACTAAGTTTATTTCAGGAATACGTCAGAAGAACTACATGTTGGAGTCGGTTATATCGACAGCGTTAGATAAGATACTGAGTTTGATCAGAGATAAGTATCAGAATTTCAACGATGCTGGTAAGGACTGTATGATTTATTTTATCGGCGGTTTAAAATCCAAGGATGAAGAATTGTCTACGGCTATTTCAGGAATAACAAACACGGCTGTAAACAAGATTAAAGAAGCACAAAGTTCATTCTATGAAGCCAGCGCATATCTTGTTGAAGGCTTTGTGAATGGAATAAAAGATAATTCACATTTAGCAGAGGATGCCGCACGTGAAATGGCAGCAAGTGCTGCGGATGCTGCACGGCATGAACTGGATGAGCATTCTCCATCTAAGGTAGGTTATCAGATAGGCGATTTCTTTGGTATTGCATTCGTCAATGCTATTTCTGATTATGCTGACAAATCATATGCTGCCGGTGCCGGAATAGCGACATCAGCTAAACTTGGATTAAGCAAAGCAATTGCAAAAATATCCGATGAAATAGACGACAATATAGACACACAGCCGACAATTCGACCGGTACTTGACTTATCATCAATAGAAGCTAAGGGCAATAAGATTAACTCTTTATTTAATCGTACGCAGGCATTGTCTATAGGTGCCGAACTTAATGCAACGAGACGTATGAAATACGAAAGTCAAAATGAAGTAAAAGAAGCAAGCAACAATAATACTTACAGTTTTACACAGAACAACTACTCGCCTAAGGCGTTGTCAAGAACAGAGATTTACAGACAGACAAAGAATCAGTTCTCGGCAATGGAAAGGACGGTTAAGGCATGATTCAGGCAGTAACAATTACAAACTACCTTGGTGACAGTATAAGATTGGAACTATCGAGGCCGGAGGAATCCGGCTTCATAGTCCAGTCAATAACTGGATTAGGACCAGGAAAAGCAACAATAAATACCACTGAAGTGGTGACTAATGATGGAGGATTATTCAATTCCTCCAGATTATCAAGTCGTAATATCGTGTTATCTTTAAAGTTTTTAGAAGATAAATATACGATAGAAGAATTACGGCAAATATCGTATAAATACTTTCCTATTAAGAAGAGATTAACTCTAATGATAGAAACCGATAATAGGAAGGCATTGATTGATGGGTATGTTGAGTCAAATGACCCCTCAATATTCAGTCAAAGTGAAGGTTCTGACATTTCAATTATATGTCCGAATCCTTTTTTTTATTCAAAGGATATTAACACGACCATATTCTATGGAATAGAGCCGATGTTTGAATTTCCGTTCAGTAACGAATCAATGAACTTAAGATTGCTTGATATGGGCGAGATTAGGAATCAAACCGAACAAACCGTAATATATGATGGTGATGCGGAAGTTGGCGTCACAATAACAATACATGCGGTTGGGGAAGCAAGCAACATTACTATATATAATACCGGCACAAGAGAATTAATGCGCATTGACACGGACAAGCTCAAGAAGTTTACTGGTTCGGGCTTAACAACTGGTGATGACATTATAATTTGTACAGAAAAAGGTAAAAAGTCAATAACATTACAAAGAGCCGGTAAAAATACAAATATTTTAAACTGCCTGGATAATGATTCGGATTGGTTCCAGTTATCCAAGGGAGACAACATCTTTGCATATGTTGCTGAGACGGGGAGTTCTAATCTTCAATTCAAGATAGAAAACCACATAATATATGAGGGGGTATAAAGAATGGAATTGACGGTTCTTAATACCAAACTTGAAGCTGTTCGGCTTATTGATACTTATGAATCATTCATATGGACTGACAGGTATTATGCATACGGCGACTTCGAATTATATACATCTGTGCAGACCGGTATGTTCGATTACATACGACAGGATTATTACATAAGGAATAAATCATCAGATCACGTTATGATTATTGAGAAAATCCAGATTACATCGGATGTTGAAGAAGGAAATCATATAACCGTGACCGGACGTTCTTTGGAATCCATTCTTGACCGGCGTATTATCTGGGGGCAGAAGACTATAAGCGGCAATCTTCAAAATGGAATAAAAATATTACTTAACGAGAATGTCATATCACCAACCGACCCTAATCGTAAAGTAAGTAATTTCATATTTGAAGAATCCACAGATAAATACATAACGAGCCTTAAGATAGAAGCACAATATACGGGCGATAATCTGTATGAGGTGATTCAAAAGATATGTGAGGAAAATAACATCGGTTTCAAAATAACCATAAACGATTCTAATCAGTTTGTCTTTAAGCTATATAACGGTACTGACCGGTCTTATGAACAGAACGACGTCCCATATGTTCTATTTTCTCCAAAGTTTGAAAATATAATAAACAGTAACTACATCGAATCCAAGGCAGCATTAAAAAATATCACTTTAATTGGCGGAGAAGGTGAAGGTGCGGAACGACGTTACACTACATTTGGTAGTGGAGTCGGTCTGGAACGTAGGGAATTGTTTACGGACGCGAGAGATATCTCATCGGATGTTGGAGACAATAAAAAGCTCAGCGATGCTGAATATATTTCCCAGTTACAACAGCGCGGAAAAGAAAAACTTGCTGAGAATACGAGAATAACTTCCTTTGAAGGCGAAACTGAGACTACCATAATGTTTCAATACGGAAAAGATTTCTTTAATGGTGATATAGTACAGGTCGCTAATGAATACGGTCACGAAACAAGAACCCGCATTCTTGAGGTGGTTATATCTGAAGATGAAAATGGAGTATCAGTGTATCCGACCTTCAAAAGCACATCTGACTCATATAACATGAAGATACAGACCAAAACTGTTACGCCTACGATTGATGAACAGATAATAGTGCCGGATAAAGGCTGCAAGTATCTTGAGAAGATTATAGTTAAACCTATTCCTTACACATTAATCGAAAATGTTGAAGGCGGTAGAACCGCTACAATAGGTGATAGCACTGGTTCTTTTGTGCATTCGTCATTCAGAAGTGTTGAAGATAAATATGATATCAAAGCGCAAATTAAGACGGTAACCCCGTCGCAGGTTGAGCAGACGATTGTTCCTGATAACGGATACGAATACATTTCTAAAGTCATAATTAAAGCTATACCATATGTGGAAAATTGTAATTCATATGGCGGTACAACTGCCGCAATAGCATAATGAAGGAGAGTGAATTAAGTGAGTGTTACTTATGGATTTTATAATTCTAAAGATGGTGACCGGAAGTACAATGCTATCCAAATGTCAAGTATATTTGATGGTGTTATACGCGACGGTGTCTTGCAGCATGTTGGTACTGCATTAATTGTTAAGGAATCTGAGGATATGATTGTTAATGTCGGAATCGGCAGAGCATGGTTCAATCATACATGGACGTTAAATGATGCGTTGCTGCCGATTACAGTGCCTCAGTCAGAAGTCCTTTTGAATCGGTATGATGCAGTAGTTCTTGAAGTGGATTCGAGAGAATCCGTACGTGCCAATACTATCAAAATAGTCAAAGGCACACCAGCATCAACCCCAGCTAAGCCAACAATGATAAAGACTAATGACAGATGGCAGTATCCGCTTGCATACGTATATGTAAGAGCCGGCGTTACATCAATACGTCAATCGGACATAACAAACTGTGTTGGAACATCCGAATGTCCATTTGTCACAGCTCCATTGGAAAAAATGGATATAGATGCACTTATAGCCAAATGGGAAGACCAGTGGAACGAGTTTTATGGTAATGAGACAAAAAGTGCTGATAATCTTTTACAGTCCTTCACGGAGGAGTTCAATAACTGGTTCATTCAGATAAAGGATATTTTGGATGGCGACACAGCTGGTAAACTTGCCAATCGTATAATCGAACTTCAAAATAGTGTAAGTTCTCTACAGACGGAAATGACATCCGTAAAAAAATCTGTCAGTGATGGCAAATCTCTCGTCGCCAAAGCTATCACTGATAAGGGCAAGGCGACAGCTTCGGATGCATCCTTTAAGACTATGTCTGACAATGTCCGACTAATGGCAGGTGTGCAATATGGTTACGGAGTAACAGCTGCTGATGCACGAGTCAATACTAACAGTGCAAGCTACAAGCAGGGATATTCTGTTGGTTACGGAGCCGGATGCAAGACTAAGATACTGAAGGATTATGAGGTTGTATGGTTTTGGGCGGGAGCATCCAACCCGGCTCCAAGCGGTGTGTATACTAAGACATTTACGGTTCCGGAGGCAAACGAAATATTATTTGCAGGAGTCGAACATACACGGAGCTATTCTGATAGACCTTGCGATATTGATATGAATATTAATATTTCCGGAAAAAATGTTACGATTACAATTTGCAGATATGCAAAAGATGATGGCGAAACGGATTCAAATCCATCCGGAGGCGATTCGGCATTCGACTATAGTGGGTTAACCGTTGTATACCGGTAATCCTGAAAGGAGAAGTTCAAAATGGCAGCAAACAAGAACGCCAATAAAATTGTCTATGGTGGTAAAACACTGATAGACTTAACCACAGATACAGTAACCAAGGAAACTCTCATTTCAGGATATACCGCACACGATAAAAGCGGAGCGAAGATTATCGGGACTGCAACTACCGGTGGTTCGTCTGGAATGACCGAGAAGGAGTATGCGTATGAGGTTGCTAAAAGGTTATCGATAGATGCCTATGTAGGACAGGAAAAGACATCATCAACAGAAAAATGTACTGGCAGCGCTTCTTTATGGATATATGTTGACGGAAGCAAAATAAAATCAATAACTTTTTATGCTGAAGCAGATAAGTATACCACGAATTGTTATATAGACTGGTCTTCTGAAGATTATAATGAATCGTGGGAAGATGATGTAGTTAGATTTTCATCAGCGAACCTTAAGCGTGAATTTACTATTGAAACACATACTGTATATGAGGATAATCGCCAACATAACGAAAGTATTTTATATCTGTCTTTCAGTGGAAGCGGTTCATTCATTCACATACATCCAAAATCGATAACGATGCAGTCAGGCATAGTATATACATTTGCTTCAGCGCAGTCATATGTGGATCATTTTGTAGAATCTTTTGGGCATGGCTATGGCGGAAATTATTATATTCGAGATTATGGTGATGATTATAGAAATGTAGTAAAGAAAATGCTATTAGCTACTGATATACACGGTCATATATCAGCTGATTATCCGGCTTATTACCGTATACCATTTTATTACCCGAATACTATAAAAAGTATAACATATAAGTTTACACTTTCTCAGGCGGTTTGTGAGGGTGCATGTCTGGAGTCATCATATGCTGGGTACTTATACAATAGCGAAGATACAAAAGACTACCCATTAACTTCCAAAACAATCACTGTCGACTATTCAAAGTGCACAGAAAAGTATGACACTTTAACCGTATCTACAATAATGAGTCCTACGGGTAAAATTCAAAAATATTCTATTGCTATAACTGATGTACAGTTTAAAGATTAAAAGAAAGAAGGTATATTCATTGGAATCTTGGATTCAGGTAGCTTTAACAGTTTTCAGTTCAGTTCTTGCTTCATCTGGTCTATGGACGTATTTACAACGTCGAAATGAACAGAAAGATGTAAAAACAGAAATGCTTGTGGGATTAGCCCACGACAGAATCATGTATCTTGGTGTTGAATATATAGATAGGGGATACATAACACAGGATGAGTATGAGAATTTGCGGGTCTATCTATATGAGCCGTATGCCAAGTTAGGTGGTAATGGCTCAGCAAAGCGTATTATGCAGGAAGTAGATAGACTGCCTATTCATAAATTTGTTGGAAAGGAGGACAGTCAAAATGATGAGTAATAAGACATACGACATTCTCAAATGGATAGCATTGTACTTACTCCCGGGATTTGGTACATTTTTCTACGCTATCGCGACAATATGGGGACTTCCATACGGGGAACAGATTGTTGGTACAATAACGGCTGCGGATGCATTTCTTGGCGTTATACTTGGTATCAGCACATCAAAGTATAATAAGACACCATCCATAGATGATATTATTAAGGAGGATAAGTAATCATGGCTGATACTCCTATTAATAAAGTCATTTATGGCGGTCAGACGCTTATCGATTTAACCGGCGATACGGTATCCAAAGAAAAACTTTTATCAGGCACTACGGCACATGATAAAAGCGGTGCTAAAATCTCCGGAACATGTACATTTGATGTTAATTCATCAGATGGCACAGCAATGTCTTCTGATATGCTTGCCGGTAAAACTGCATATGTCAAAGGCTCCAAAGTTACAGGAAGCATGAAAAATAATGGAGCCGTTACAGGTAGTATATCTACTGCAAATGGTACGTACGTTATTCCTGCGGGATTTCATAATGGTAGCGGAAACGTGTCCATACCATCTGAAGAACAGGCGAAGCTCATAGCAAAAAACATTCGCTCCGGTGTACGGGTCCTTGGTGTTATGGGAGGCATGTCTCCTACCGAAGGAATGAAATCGCAGACAAAGACTGTTACTCCTTCCGCAGCAATTCAAAATGTTGCTCCGGATACAGGATATAATTCCTTATCCAAGGTGACGGTTAATGCCATACCGTATACGGAAACGGACAATGATGCTGGCGGAAAAACAGTAACAATTGGATAATAGTGATTTAAGGGGGCGTGCTAACAGCATTCCCTCTTAATTTTTCCGTACGTAGGTTACTGGTAAAAAGATTATGATTGCCTCAAGACTGGAGGTGATTGTATGGATGATAAATTTTTATTGTCAGTAAAAGAAACGTCAGATTTATTTGGTATAGGACAGCATCGAATAAGAGATATAATTCGTGAAGATTACGATTGTAAATATCATCTGATGATTGGTCGGACTATAAAAATAAAACGACAATCGTTCGAAGAATTTATAAGCAAAGTAGAGCAGATATAAAATATCGACAAGGTGCCCTGAATGTGATATTATTATTTAGTATTCATTCGAGGCACTTTTTAATGGAGGGCTGAGAATATGGCAAATAAAACTACATCTAAAAAGAACAAACCTACAAGAAAAACGTTGAGGACTGATGAATACTACAACCCAAAGACGAAAAGGTACGAGTATCATTACAAGGATATTCTTGGAAAAGAACGAGTGGTAAGCTCCTATAAACTTGAACCTACAGATCAATTACCGAAAGGTAAACGTTCTGGAAAGAGTTTACGCGAAAAGGAGGCAGAATTAAAAGTACAGTTAGAAAATAATATCGACATTGATGGCGCAAAACTTACTTTATTAGATGTCATAGATAAATATCTTACGCATTTATATAATAGGAAGGAACTGACTCATAATACTAAAGTTGGACATAATACGACAATAAAAGCATTAACGCAGTATAGACTAGGTCACATGGAAATAGGCAGGATTAAGCCAGAACATTGCGAAGAATGGCTCACTGATATGAAGAAAAAATATAAAGGCTCAAGTATTCAAACCCAAATTAGCCTTATAAAAAGGTCATTCGAGTATGCTGTCGACTACGATTACATCTCAAAAAATCCATTTAGACGCATTATAACAGACAAAAGCGATAGTAAGAAAATGGAAGCAATATCAATTCCGGATATGCAGCGATTCCTTGATTTTTGTTCTAAGGATTCACATAGTGCTCATTGTTATGATATGATATACATATTGTTTTGGACTGGTTTAAGAGCTTCAGAATTATGCGGTCTTACATTAGATAATATTGATATGGAAAATCGTTTAATTCACGTCGAAAAGCAACTGCAATGCATTAATCATACACATGTTGTACTACCAACTAAAACCGTAAACGGCACAAGATATATTCCAATGACTGACGGCGTATATGAATGTTTTGAAAGGGTATTGAAAAATCGTTATATTATTGGTGATATCGAACCCGTGTGCTATGATGAAAAAGGCAAAGCGTATGATGGCTTTGTGTTTCTGGCAACTAGAAGCAGAAAAACAATTGTTAGGTCTCATGTCGAGGAATACTTACAAAATTGTATCGGGCGATTTAATAATGCAAATCCTGATAATCCCATACAAAAATTTGAACCTCATATATGTCGACATACATTTGCTACGAACATGCAGGGATTACCACCAAAAACCTTACAGTATATTTTAGGACACGGAAACATAACTACAACTATGAACAATTACGTAAGTGTGAGACCAAGTGAGCAGCAACTTGTAGAGATTAATTCGCTTGCAAGTTTGATAAATGCTAATTAGTATAAAAAAGTACGTACTAATTATTTACTAAATATATGCTGCTATGAGATGTAATTAAACATAATAAAGAGTAATGAAATGAAATAAACAAAAAGCCAAAAAACGGCTTAATTACTCGAGAAACGCAGTAATGAATGGAGATGAAAAATAAATGATTGCAATAATTGACTATGACGCCGGTAACATCCGCAGCGTTGAAAAGGCTGTTGAAGCCCTTGGCGAGAAGACAGTGGTAACACGTGACAGGCACAGTATTCTCTCGGCTGACAAAGTAATTCTTCCGGGCGTTGGCGCATTCGGAGATGCGATGGCAAGACTTAAGGAATATGATCTTGTTGATACCATACATGAAGTTGTCGATAAGAATACTCCGTTTCTTGGAATCTGCCTCGGATTACAGCTTATGTTTGAGAGCAGCGATGAGACTCCCGGAGTTGAAGGTCTTGGAATACTTCCGGGTAAGATTTTAAGAATACCCGACTGTGAGGGGCTTAAGATTCCTCACATGGGTTGGAATTCTCTTGATATCAAGCCTGATCAGCCTTTGTTTGCAGGTATTCCTGACCAGTCATATGTATACTTTGTTCATTCATATTATCTTAAGGCTGCTAACGAAGAAGATGTTGCAGCCTCAACTGAATATTCAACACATATTCATGCATCTGTTGCTCACAATAATATATTTGCATGTCAGTTTCATCCGGAGAAGAGCGGAAGTGTCGGACTTAAGATATTAAAGAATTTTATCGATCTGTAATCAGCTTGTAGTATATACGAATTGATTAAGATATTCAGACTATAACTGTGAAAGGGTATTTCAATGTTTACTAAAAGAATTATACCATGTCTTGACTGTAATAATGGAAGAGTAGTAAAGGGCACTAATTTTGTCAATCTCAGGGATGCCGGTGATCCTGTGGAAGTCGCTGCAATGTATGACAAGTCAGGAGCTGACGAACTTGTGTTTCTTGATATAACGGCTTCGAGTGACGGCCGTAATACAACTGTTGACCTCGTAAGGAGGGTAGCTGAGAAGGTATTTATTCCGTTTACTGTTGGCGGAGGCATCCGCTCTGTTGATGATTTTAAGGCACTTTTAAGAGAGGGCGCTGATAAGATTTCAATTAATTCATCAGCTATAATGAATCCTTCCCTAATCAGTGAAGCAGCTGATAAGTTCGGAAGCCAGTGTGTTGTTGTTGCAATTGATGCCAAGAGACGCGAGGACGGCAACGGCTGGGAGATATACAAGAATGGCGGAAGAGTTAATATGCACATGGATGCCGTCGAGTGGGCAATGAAAGCATGCGAACTCGGTGCCGGAGAGATTCTCCTTACAAGCATGGACTGCGATGGAACAAAAGCAGGCTATGATACAGAGCTTACCAGAATGGTTTCGGACAATGTTTCTATCCCGGTAATAGCATCTGGTGGAGCCGGAACTAAAGAACATTTTAAAGATGCATTTGAACTTGGAGGTGCAGATGCTGCATTGGCTGCATCATTATTTCACTACAAAGAGCTTGACATAATGGATCTCAAAAAATATCTTCGCGACAATAATATTTCTGTGAGAATGTAAGGAGATTGTAATGGCACCAATTAGTGGACAGTGGTTTGATGCATTGAAACCGGAGTTTGACAAGCCATATTATAAGAAGCTGTATGACAGGGTTTCGGCTGAATATAACAGTGATTATGAGATATATCCTCCTGCGGATGATATATTTAATGCGTTTGACTTTACTCCTCTCGATAAGGTAAAGTGTGTGATATTAGGACAGGATCCATACCATGAGCCTAATCAGGCACACGGTCTGTGTTTCTCAGTGAAGCCGGAGGTTGGCATTCCACCTTCACTTGTCAATATTTACAAGGAATTAAAGGATGATATCGGCTGCTATATACCGGATAACGGCTATCTTGAAAAATGGGCACGTCAGGGAATACTAATGCTCAACACAGTTCTTACCGTGCGTGCACATCAGGCTAATTCACATAAAGATATCGGCTGGGAACAGTTTACAGATGCTGCAATCAGAGTTCTCAATACTATAGACAGACCTATTGTATTTATATTATGGGGCGCTCCTGCACAGCGCAAGGAGAGTATGCTGAACAATCCAAAGCATCTTATTCTGAAGGCACCGCATCCAAGTCCGCTCTCAGCATACCGCGGATTTTTCGGCAGCAAGCCTTTCAGTAAGACGAATGAATTCCTTATTGCTAATGGTATTGAACCGATTGACTGGCAGATCGAGAATGTACGTGGTTAGACACTGCTGATAATCAGATATAATAAAAAGCTTCTGCATGATGATTATATTACACCATGCAGAAGCTTTTTATTGTCCAAATCTTACCTGATCTGATTAATTAAAGGTTGAATCCAAAATACTTAACTGCGTTGTTGTATGAGATACCCTCAACAATCTCCTTGAGAGCCTTCATATCTGCAGGATACTCACCGTTCTCAACCCATCCGCCGATAAGCTCACACATAATTCTTCTGAAGTACTCATGTCTTGTGTAAGACAGGAAGCTTCTTGAATCTGTAAGCATACCGATGAAGTTGCCAAGAAGGCTTAAGTTAGCAAGTGATGTCATCTGATTAGTCATTCCAACCTTATGATCATTGAACCACCATGCTGAACCCTGCTGAATCTTACCAACAGCCTTTGAATCCTGGAAGCATCCGATAACAGTACCGATTGCAGCATTAACTGATGGATTCAGTGAGTAGATAATTGTCTTAGGAAGCTCATCTGTAATGTTAAGAGCATTAAGGAACTGAGCCATCTCCTGTGAACAGTCATATGTGTTGATGCAGTCATATCCTGTATCAGGACCAAGCTGGTTATAACGGAGTGTGTTGTTATCACGGATTGTGCCATAGTGAAGCTGCATAGCCCATCCAAGCTTATTGTATTCCTTGCCTACTGAGATCATGAATGCTGTCTTGAACTGGTTCTTCTCAAGCTCTGTAAGAGTCTCACCCTTAAGTCTCTTAGCAAAAATAGCTTCAACTTCTGCTTCTGTAGCAGGCTTGTACATTACATACTCAAGAGCGTGATCTGATACTGAGCATCCCATAGAAT
>ENA-ORPF01001369-ORPF01001369.1-human-gut-metagenome-genome-assembly--contig:-NODE-1369-length-20174-cov-3.134400_pt1 | contig 20174 bp, 29 predicted proteins | sample MGYA00242140_ERZ509070 | MGnify/ENA primary metagenome ERZ509070 (study PRJEB26280, sample SAMEA2338713) | human gut metagenome | biome: human gut; feature: human-associated habitat; material: faeces... | reverse complement strand
TGCCATTAAACCTATTTTTACATATACAGTCCTATTATATACAAAAAATGGGATTTTTCAAAGGTTTTTTTATGGCAATTTACCGTATATTACGGTGTAATCCTTTTAGCAAGGGCGGTTATGATCCTGTTCTTATTATTAAGGAGGGAAAGATTGTATTTCCTTTTGTGTGGATGCTGATTCAGTTTCTTGTGCCGTTCATGATATACAGTTATTGCAATGATGACTGTGAAGGCGTAGGAATTGATTTTCTTATGAAATGTAGAAGCAGAAGGCTGTGGTGGAACAGTAAATGTCTGTGGAACTGCCTGACTGTGCTTTCTGTATATGCAATTCAGTATGCAACAGCATTTGTATATGGATTATGTAATGGAAATCTGAGCATGAAGGTTAATTATGAGCTTTTTGAAAAGATTAGTAATAAGTCTGTTCCGGATAATACGGCAAATGTGTGGATTATAGTGTATATGCTTGTAATGCCGGTTGTTGTTTCTTTGGTAACAGCACTGGTTCAGATGACAATCTCCATGTTTACGAATCCGATGATTGGCATGCTCGCAGTTATGGCATGGAATGTTATGTCAGTATTTATAAACAATCCGCTTATGATAGGAAATAATTCTATGGTGGTAAGAAGCAGTGTGTATAATGCACAGAGAATACAGGTATGGCAGTCAGTCGCAGTATGCATTGTCGTGTATATTGTTGTGTATGTGGCCGGTATGATTGGATTTAATAAAAAAGATATTCTTGTGAGGGAGGATTAAAAAATGTATATTAAAATAACAGATGTTAATAAGACAATAAAGAAGGCACCAATATTAAGGGATATCAATCTGGAATTCACAGGTGGAAAGGTATATGGATTAAGAGGAAAGAATGGTTCGGGAAAGACTATGCTTATGCGTGCAATATGCGGGCTTATTACTCCGGATTCGGGAATAATTGATATTAATGGAAAGATACTTGGAAAAGATATCTCATTTCCGGAAAGTATAGGCGTGTTAATTGAGAATCCTGCATTTATAGGTAATTATACAGGATTTAAGAATCTTAAGGTGCTGGCGTCTATTCAGAACAGAGCAGGCGATGAACAGATTAGAAAGGCACTTGAAGATATCGGACTTGATCCGGATGACAAGAGAACTTACAGAAAGTATTCTCTGGGAATGAAGCAGAAGTTAGGAATTGCGGCAGCAGTTATGGAAAATCCTGATATTATTATTCTTGACGAGCCGATTAATGCACTTGATGATGTCAGTGTTGAGAAGGTTCATGATATATTAGAAGAACAGAAGAAAAGAGGAGCGGTAATAATTATTGCATGCCACGATAAGGAAGAACTTGACCAGCTATCTGATGAGATTATAGAGATATCAGATGGCAGAATTATCAATAAAACCTGTTAGTAGTATCATTACATAGTACTGGCGTAATGTTACAAAAATGTAATGTTCCGTAATATTGAACAAACGACACCGGATTAGTTAAGTGGTAAAACATAATTAATCTATATGAAAGGAATTAATTATTATGGAAACAATACTTAAGATTGATAACATTGAAAAGTATTATGGAAACAAATCAAGTCTTACCAAAGCGATTGACAATATTTCGTTTGAGGTTGGAAAGGGAGAGTTCGTTTCTATAATGGGAGCGAGTGGTTCAGGAAAGACGACTCTTCTTAACTGTATATCAACACTTGATAAGGTGACTACAGGTAAGATATATGTCGGAGGCAATGAAATTACCCAGTTAAAGGGAAATAAGCTTAACAAGTTCAGAAGAGAGGAGTTAGGCTTTATCTTTCAGGACTTTAATCTTCTTGATACTTTAACAGCATTTGAAAATATTGCACTGGCGCTTTCTATACAGAATGTTCCGGCAAGGGAGATTGAATTAAGAGTAAGACAGACTGCAAGAGAGCTTGGCATTGAAGATGTATTAAACAAATATCCTTATCAGATGTCAGGCGGACAGAAGCAGAGAGTGGCAAGTGCAAGAGCCATTATTACTAATCCAAAGCTTATTCTTGCTGATGAGCCTACAGGAGCACTTGATTCAAGGTCATCAAGGATGTTACTTGAGAGCTTTAATTTTCTTAATACTGAGCTTTTGGCAACAATTCTTATGGTAACACATGACGCATTTACAGCAAGCTACGCAGGCAGAGTGATATTTATCAAGGACGGTAAAATCTTCAATGAGATACACAAAGGTGAATCTACAAGAAAAGAATTTTTTGATAAAATCATTGATGTTGTGACATTGTTAGGAGGCGACCTTAATAATGCTCTTTAAGATATCTTTAAAGAACATCAGGAAGAGTTTAAAGGATTATACCGTCTATTTCTTCACTCTTATTCTTGGTGTTGCAATATTTTATGTGTTTAATGCAATTGACAGCCAGAGCGTTATGCTTGATGTAAGAGCAAATGTGATGGATATTATCAAGCTGATGAATGACATTCTTTCAGGAGTAAGCGTATTCGTATCGTGCATACTTGGATTTCTGATTATATATGCAAGCCGTTTTCTTATTAAAAGACGTAATAAGGAGTTTGGCATATATCTTACACTTGGAATGAGCAAGAGAAAGATTTCAGTGATTCTTTTCTTTGAGACACTGCTTATTGGCATTGTTTCACTTGTGGCAGGGCTTGTTATTGGTACAATCCTTTCACAGTTTATGAGCGTGATTGTTGCTAATATGTTTGATGCTGATATGACTAAGTTCAAATTCATATTCTCAATGAAGGCATGCGTCAAGACTTTAATATATTTTGCAATTATGTATGTGTTAGTTATGATATTTAACACATTCAGTATCAGCAGATGTAAGCTTATTGATCTTCTCAATGCAGGTAAGAAAACTGAGAAGGTTACCATGAAGAACCCGGTTGTCTGCACAATAGTATTCGTCATAGGTGTTGGTATTCTTTCTTATGCATACTGGATGGTTACAAGGGGTGTTAAGTCAATAAATATCATTAATAAAATAGGCGTTCCTATTGCACTTGGCTGTGTCGCTACATTTTTAATATTCTGGTCAGTTTCAGGTTTTATGATAAGAATATTCACAAGTATTAAGAGTGTGTATTATAAAGGTGTGAACAGCTTTGTGTTAAGGCAGTTCTGCAGCAAGATTAACACTACTGTATTCTCAACAACTGTTATATGTATCATGCTTTTTATCACAATAAGTGTGCTTTCAGCAGCACTTTCAATGAAGGATTCGCTTTCAAAGGATCTGGACAGTATGTGTCCTGTTGATGTACAGCTTGCAAAATATTCATATGATGCGATGAGTGAGGCATATGAAACAGCACAGGATATGAATGAAAAAGACAGGGAAATGCTGGAAGATTCCAAATTAAGTATAATAGAAACGCTTAATAACAGTGGATTTGATGCGCAGAAGTATTTTAAAAATGTTACAGAATATAATATATACAACACCGGATTGAAAGTTAAAGATACATTAGGGGATGTTTATACAGATGATTATCACTTTATTGCAGAGGCTATTATGCCGGTAATGACTATTAGCGATTATAATTCTGTTGCAAGGCTGTATGGTAATAGTACGTATGAACTTAATGACGATGAATATATTATAGTGGCAGATTATAAGAATATGGTTATGATTAGGAATCAGGCATTAAAGAAAGGAATTATATTATCTGTCAATGGAAAAGAGTATAAACCTAGATATGATGAATGCAAGGATGGTTTTGTACAGATTGGTGTTCAGAATATGAATGATGGGATTCTTGTTGTGCCTGATAATGCGGTAAAACCACAGCAAGTACGCAGTATGGGGCTTAGTGCTGACTATAGGGCAGACACTAAGGAGGAAAGATATTCTATTGAAACACAGTTAGACAATTTAATGAAAAATATATCATATAAAAAGAGCTTCATTTACAGGAATTCCAGAATAGACCTGGCTGAAAGCAGTGTCGGGCTTGGAGCATTAGTTACATTTATTGCCTTATATTTAGGAATTATATTCCTTATAAGCAGTGCAGCAATTCTTGCTTTGAGAGAATTGTCAGACAGTGCAGACAATAAGGAACGATATGGAATGTTAAGGAAGCTTGGAGTTGATGAGAGAATGATTGATATGGCGCTTTTTAAGCAGATTGGAATATTCTTCGCATTTCCACTGATTCTTGCACTTATACATTCTGTGTTTGGAATTAAGTTTATTAACATAATTCTTGCAACTATGGGAATGAGTTCAATGGCAGCATCTATTGGGCTTACACTGGCATTCGTTGCAGTTATTTATGGTGGATATTTCCTTATAACTTATCTGTGCAGCAGAAGCATTATAAGACCGGTAAGATAATTATTTAATAATATGATTGTATTTTTAATAACAATCTGCTATAATGCTGATAAAGAAATTTGAACGTGAATAACGTTGGTATTAATTTAGATAATTTTCTTCATTTTACACTTCCTCTTATAGGACGCCATCTGACATGGATGGCGTCCTTTTTTGCGCGAGCAGCGATGAGAGAAGATATGGAAAGTTCACAGTTGTGCTCGCGCAAAACAGGTAGCGATGACAATCCTCAAAAAAGATGTTATAATCATCTGGTTATGAAATGGAGGTATGTATGATTTATAACGATTTAATGGAAGATATAAAAAGCGCAGACTATGTGCTTTTCGGACTTGGAAAAGAGATATATAATTCGGATGATGCAGAGGTTAATGATAATCTTAAGAAGCTTTTTGAGTCGATGGAGCATGTGAATTATTTTATCGTATCTACTGATAAAGAAGGAAGAATAAGAAATGCGGGATTTAACGAAAGACGTATAGTATGTCCGGCTAATGAGTCTGCTGCCGAAGAAGAGGAGAAACAGTGGGATTTCTATAACAAATGGCTTTCTTCTTCACTTGCAAAGAAGCTTGTTATTATAGAGCTGGGCGAGGATTTTTCTAATCCTAACATTATCAGATGGCCATTCGAGAGAATTGTCATGATTAATCAGAAGGCTAAGCTGTACCGTGTTCATAGCACATTTTACCAGATTCCTAAGGAAATCAGTGACAGGGCTTTCGCCTGTGAGATGAATGGGGCACAGTTTATAAAAGAACTTGTCAAATATTGTTAAGACGAATTTTTTGTGATAATATTTTACTGATTATTACAGAATACATGTGTATGGAAGGACAGAAGGATGATTGGAATTATCGATTATGATGCTGGCAACTTGCGCAGCGTTGAAAAGGCTTTAGTATCATTAGGCGAGGAAGTTATCGTATCAAGAGATTCAAGTGAAATCCTGCAGGCGGATAAGGTTATTCTTCCGGGGGTTGGTTCATTTGGAGATGCCATGAATAATCTTGATAAGTTCGGACTTGTTGATACTATTAAGAAGGTTGCTGCGAGTGGAACACCATTTCTTGGAATATGCCTTGGACTGCAGCTTTTGTTTAAGGAAAGTGATGAGACTCCGGGAGCAGAGGGACTTGATATTCTCCCAGGAAAGATATTAAAGATTCCTGCTAAGGATGGCTTCAAGATTCCACATATGGGCTGGAATTCTCTTGATGTTAAGCCGGAAGCGAGACTCTTTAAGGGACTCGAAGGTAACCCATATGTATATTTTGTACATTCCTATTATCTTAAGGCAGCAGATGAGGGAATTGTTGTTGCAACTACCGAATACACTACACATATTCATGCTTCGGTTGAGAGTGGCAATGTGTTTGCATGCCAGTTCCATCCAGAGAAGAGCAGCGATGTAGGACTTAAGATATTAAAGAATTTCGCATCATTATAATTGCTTAAAGGAGTTGCTCATGTTTACTAAAAGAATTATACCATGCCTTGACTGTAAGGATGGACGAGTTGTTAAAGGAACTAATTTTGTTGATTTAAGAGATGCAGGTGATCCAGTCGAGGTTGCATCGATGTATGACAAATCAGGTGCAGATGAGCTTGTATTTCTCGATATTACTGCATCAAGCGACGGAAGAAACACAACTGTTGATCTTGTAAGAAGAGTGGCAGAAAGAGTATTTATTCCATTTACGGTAGGCGGTGGAATACGAAGCACAGATGATTTTAAGGTGCTTTTAAGAGAAGGTGCTGATAAGATATCAATTAATTCGGCAGCTATTATGAATCCACAGCTTATATCAGATGCAGCTGATAAGTTTGGAAGCCAGTGTGTTGTTGTTGCAATTGACGCAAAGAGGAATAGTGATGGTCATTGGAGCATATATAAGAATGGCGGAAGAGTTGATATGCATATGGATGCTGTAGAATGGGCAATGAAGGCAGAAAAGCTTGGAGCAGGAGAGATTCTTCTTACAAGTATGGATTGTGACGGAACGAAAGCCGGATATGATATTGAGCTTACTAATACAATTGCGTCAAATGTATCAATACCTGTAATTGCTTCAGGTGGTGCAGGCAGTAAAGAACATTTTCTTGATGCATTTACTAAGGGAAAAGCAGATGCAGCACTTGCAGCTTCACTATTCCATTATAAGGAACTTGATATTATGGAGCTTAAGAAATACCTTGCGGATAATGGTATTCCTATGCGTATGTAGGAGGATATGGATATGTCAATGATAGATAATGACTGGCTTCCTGCTATTAAGGGGGAATATTCCAAGCCATATTACAAGGAGTTATTTACATTTGTTAAGGATGAATACAGCAAATATGTTGTATATCCTCCGGCAGATGATATATTTAATGCATTTCATTTTACACCGCTTAGTAAGGTTAAGGTACTGATACTTGGTCAGGATCCTTATCATAATGTACATCAGGCACATGGACTGTCTTTTTCGGTACTTCCCGGAGAGGAAGCACCGCCTTCACTTAAGAATATATATAAAGAACTGCATGATGACTGCGGATGTTATATTCCTAATAACGGATATCTTAAGAAATGGGCCGACCAGGGAGTACTTCTGCTTAACACAGTGCTTACAGTAAGAGCGCACCAGGCTAATTCACATCAGGGACACGGCTGGGAGCAGTTTACGGATGCAGTTATTAATGCTGTCAATATGCAGGACAGACCTATTGTGTATATGCTGTGGGGTTCGCCTGCACAGAGGAAAGCGTCAATGCTTAATAATCCGAAACATCTTATTCTTAAAGCACCGCATCCGAGTCCGTTATCTGCGTACAGAGGCTTTTTTGGCTGCAGACATTTCAGCCAGTGCAATGAATTTCTGAAGGCTAACGGGGTAGAACCGATTGACTGGCAGATTGAGAATATATAATACACTTGATTTTTTAACAAATATTATGTATTATCAATTCTGTTTATTACTAAATTAAATAGGAGATAGTATGTTAAAAAAGTATTTGTATATTTTTCTTATTTCTATGGTTCCACTTATTGAGCTTAGAGGTGCAATTCCTGTATCACAAGGATTTCAGTTACCATTGTTACAGTCATATATTGTGTGCGTAATAGGTAATATGCTTCCTGTACCGGTTATTTACCTTTTTGCAAGAAAGGTTCTTGAGTGGGGAAAGGATAAGAAATATATTGGAAAGTTCTTTACTTTCTGTATTGAAAAAGGACACAAGGGTGGAGAGAAGCTTAAGGAGAAGGCTGGAAGAGGTCTTTTTGTAGCATTATTACTTTTTGTTGGAATTCCACTTCCGGGAACAGGTGCATGGACGGGAACACTTGCAGCAAGTTTTCTTGATATGGGATTTAAGAAGAGTGTAATAGCAGTTTTGTTAGGAGTTTTACTTGCAGGAGTGATTATGGGAATCGCAAGTGCGGGAGTATTTACAGCAATCTTTAGTTTTGCATAAGATTATTAATTGGCTTGAAATCCAGTATTTAAGCGCTTTTTTGAAGGTTATGAAATATTTTCTGAAAAATTTTTAAAAAAATTTGTAAATGTCAACAATAAATTGTGATTTTTTGTTAAAAATTTTTTAGCTTATATTACCAGTTATTAAGACGAAAGAAGCGGAAATGTAAATCACATTCGCGCGCATACTTACAGGGCATGTGACATGTTGTTTGATTGTTCGTATAATGTAAACATATGTTAGCAGTAGGAGAACATGTCACACACCTTTTTATAATTATTAAAATCTTTCTTATCTTGTCCATCATGTTTGTAAATACTCCATTTCATTTTGTTCTAAAAATTGATTTGATGATAAGCCGTTAAATATCTTACGCGGCATATTATTTATAAAGTCTTGTATCTTGTTTAATTCCTCTTGTGTGACTTCTGATAAGTCAACACCCTTAGGGTAAAAACGTCTTATTAATTTATTTTGATTTTCATTTGTACCACGTTCACCGCTTCGGTAAGGGTGACAATAATATAAATTCGTTCGCACGAACTCTATTAATTCATTGTTGCTAAATTCGCAATTTGTCGAGAACTCAACACCATTATCGCATGTGATTGTCTTTATATGGTGTTTTAACTTATCCCAGTTATCTTGCAAGGTGTTCCAAACGCTGGCGCACTGTTTATTATCAAGTTTGAATAATAATTCCTGTCTTGTCTTTCGTTCAGACAAAACAAGTATGCAGCCCTTTTTCTTTTTCTGTCCTTGCACGGTATCCATTTCCCAATGTCCATATATATCACGCTGTTGTAAATCTTCGCGCTCATCAATAGAGCGTTTGCCGTACTGATATACGCGCTTTGTTTCTTTTTCATGTTTAACCTTTTTAATTTTATTATAGGGCATGTCCGACTTTTTTAATTTAATAAAGTGCTTGTTAAAATAGTTATAAAGAGTTGTTAAACACACTCTTGTATTAAATCCCTCTTGCTTTGCAAGTTCATTTGCAGAATAGAAAGAGTAGTGTTGTTTTACCTTATCGCGTATAAATAGTATATACTCACTGTCGCAGGCAACCTTATTATTCGCACCTTTTCTTGCGTTGGCTTCTATGTACTTACGTTGTCCTACATCAGCACAATAGATATCATATTCTTTTAAGTTGCGGTCAAGCAGTCTAACAGTACCGCGCTTTATCTCATTATAAATAGTGTTGTAATGCTTGTTTAATATTTTAGCAATTTCGCGTTGTGTCCTCTTTTCTTTGTTATACATAAATTCTATCAAATAGCGTTCTTTCTCTGTCAAATGTTTTCCCATGTTGTCACTCTCCCTTTGTGGCTATATTATAGGTCAATTTGTATCAAAGTTATATATTTTTAGTTCATTATCAGAAAACGGCATATCAACTGTTTTTCTATAAGACTTATCATTTTCTAACGCTTCTATAAAATCATGAAGTTTATCATTTTCTATCAAATAAGAATCTATAACAGGCTTTTCACAAGTGTTTCTTGAATACCAGTAACGCTTTTTACCTTGCGTTAATGTAGCTAAATCCTTTGTTATATATTTAAGCATATATCCAACAATTTTCCCTTGTGAATCGCTGTTTTGACTTACTGGGATAGCAGTAGAAAAACCTAGGCGGTAATTACCAATATTGTATATTATCTTTGTACCTTTATCTTTTCGTCTACCACTATCAATAAGCTGTAATAAACCGAGATTTGACATTAAAGCGTGAAAATGAAATTTTTCTTTGTCTGCATGAAATTCTGGTACAATAACATATTTTAAATCTGGACAACAGATTTTCTTTGCATTATCTAACCAACCATGAAACTTTGTCACGCAATCGTCATAGTCTTTAGAATTAACAATTTTAGGATTGAAAGTGAAAGTTACAAAATACTCCCAGTCGTTAGCAAGGCAGATATTCCATATTTTATCTTTAGTACGGTGCATTGATTGTCTGATAGATAAATCAATATCAAACTGCGTTCTTTCTTCCTCTGTCTTTTTCTTGCGTTCGTTCGCACGAACTTTCTTTTTGTCATATTCAATCGGTTTCTTAAAAAACCTCACTTGTGTTTGATTTTTATATGTTAATGTACGAACATTGTAAGCACCCATGTTATTTATCTCCCAATAATTTTATATTTCTTTTTTCGCATAAATATCCAAGCATATCAGCATATTCAGAAAGATATTTTTCATGTTTTTCTCGTTCAATAATATCAACAAAATCATAACCGCGTTCAATCATCGTATCAACTTGAGAACCTAGACAATTATCAACAGCGGTGTAATATTCTTCCTCAAGTTTTTCATCAGACAGAGCGGCAACATGTGCCATAATTTCGTTAATCTCTTTTTTCTTCATGTTTAAATCTCCCTTTTTAAAATCTTTTCGTTTAAGTGTATATATTATCAAGTACGCGCATGCGCGCGCGTGTGTATGTGTATGTGTGTATATGTGTGTGTTATACTATGCGCAGATACAAGCCCACTTGTACTAGGTGTTATCTCTCCGCATACTCCGAGATTCCACCTAGTACAATTGTGTTGTATCATACACGCTATAATATTTTTTCTCCCCGAAGAGGAACTTTGAACCTGTCTTTGCGTCTTTCTTGGAATAGCCGTATTTGCTCGTTATGCAGATAAACAGATTTCCCCCGAAGAGGAGAGAAAGAAGTTTACCAAACACTTTGTAATTACCAACGTTTCTATGCAGTACTTGTGTTTCAAGGACATTTCGAATCTGCTTATCAATGCACTTGTCGTCCTGCGATATAAGTATTACATCGTAACCGAGCTTTCTATGCAAACGATAAAAGGCACACCAAGCAAGGCGGTCTTTTCTATTCCAAGAACGGCTGTTATATAACTCTTGGCATTCATCAAGAATTAATAATGTCTGGTGTAGCTTAAACTTTCCCTGTTTATCGCGTTCATGGAAATTAAAGGCATAACCTTTTAAGCCCTGTATATAGCTGTAAATGTCGTCGGGTTCTTTAAGCCTAGTTGCCCCGTGTCTATCAATTTTCATTTCAAGAATGGAATTATTAAGCCATTCTTTATTCGAGACATACAAATAACACCCCTTAGGCTTTTTATTAAGCGTGGGGATATTATCTGTATTAATTTCCATGTTTCCTATTATGTTTTTTCCTTTTTGAATAAATTTATAAATCTCTTTCGCGGCATGGTAACTTTTGCCACTACCGGGGACACCTGTATAAAACCATATCATATAATAAATCACCTCTATAAAGTGCGTGCGTTCGTTCGCGCGAACTATTTCATTAAGTAAGCCAACATACCAATCAAATTTTTACGATATGCAAGGACAGCATATAATATTTTCTTGAAATATTTCCAACAGATATATAAACCATATGCGTCTAAAACAGCACCAGTAAGGGTAACAACATAATCAAGTGGAATAAACCAATTGATGTACGGTAAGTAATTAACAAACGGCTCTTTGCTGACATTCAATAAACCACTTACAGGGTCAGTCGGTAAGAGGTTGTAAGCGATAAGAATGACATCAACAAAAAATGTTAATAGATTTGCAATCAGATCAGTTAAGGCACTACAAACAATTAAAATAAGCTTTTCCCACATGCTATAATTCCCCCTTAAATTTTTTATATGTACCTATTGCCATTGTAAGAGTGAAAGACAGTTTTAAAAAACTTGCCGCAACTTTACGCCATGAATCATAAGCCGACAAATTGAATGTTATTTTATATTTGTCGTATTCATCATTATCTTTACTTATGCCAATTAAAAACCCATAGTGATAAGTAAACTCTGGACACTCTGGCTCTGCCTGAAAAACCTTAAGCCATTCGTAGAGCTGATAAGGAACACTAAAAGGGAAATGTCCAAAAATGCCGTTATGATAACTAAATTTTGAGCGGTCAACAGTGTTCTCATTATCGTCGTCTACTTTTTCACCATAAAGAACAGCATCGGAAACTCTGTTAAATGACTTTTTAAAAAGGTTTGACATATCAGCTTTCGTATAAGTGTTGTTATATTTGTCGTTCTGATATGCAATATATTCGGTTACACCAAGAATCTGCAATAAGATATTATTCTGTTCTTTTAATGTATCAAGAATATCACTTGTATTATCCTTAATATCCTCTGTATTCTTGTTTAAATCTTCAAGCCCTTTATCAATAGCATTTTGCAATTCATCAGCGGACATATTACCTTTACCGCTGTTAATAGAATCAATAAGAGTATCCATTTTAGAACCTAAATTCTCGTTCATATCTTTTATAGAAAATGTTATATCTTCACCAGTTTTATCAATAGTAGAAGATAAATAAGCGTTCTGGTCTCCGTGTAAAAAATTATATAAAGCTGAATAAGATGAAAAAGTAGTAAAATATTTATATTTTTGAGAAAGAATAACAACAGTGCTGCCGCCAATAGTATCACACCATGAATAATTTTCTTTAAAATTACCATTAGAATCAATTTTTTTATCTATAAAATATGCAGTACCTGCCATATTCCACTGTTCATAACTTATAAAAAAATTAGAAATATACCATTTATAGCCATCAGTATCAAAATCATTAAAATCAGAAAAATGGTAAAAGGGGGATTTAACAACATTAAGTTGATTATCTAAAAAAATAATACCATTTTTAGTAGGATTGGCAGAATCTATGTATGAATAATTATATCTACTTAAATCAAATGCAATAACATCACGAATATCACCACGAGTACAGTAAGCGGAATAATCATATTGAGCAACAGCATTATAATCAGACATGTAGTCTTCTTCATATTCATAATAAGATTTATGCATATCAATAGCAGTCGCAGGATTTTTGTTTGTAACAGGAACACGAACAAGACCAATAGATTGATAGTAATAACGTTGTATTTCTTCTCTTAATTTGTCAACACTGGTATTATCCATTGTAATTGTCTGTGTATCTTCATCATAATTAATAGAATCAAGATAATTATAATTACCAAGTAATTTATCAGAAACATCTGTCAAAGCGTTAGAATTGCCAGTTGTAGCAATACCGAGAGCAGAAAGAAAACCACGTGTAACATTATTATTTGAAAAACCACTAAACATTAATTGAGCATAAGCAGATAATGTCTTTTTAGACATAAGAAACGCTTTGAGCTGATTATCTGATAAATGTAAATTGTCTTTACCTTTAGCGGAATAAGTCCAGTTATAAGTTGAAGTTGGAGTGTATGAAAATAAAAGAGTATTATCTGAATCATAAATATCTAAGTGAGCAGATACATACTTTTGAGCTTCTGAAGATGAATAAGCAAAAGGAGAATCAGATGACTTAGATAAAACAGTTTTATCAGTATCAGCACAAACAGAAATAGGGATACATGTTGAAACTGACAAAAAAATAATTGAAAAAGATAGAAATATTGAAATTATTTTTTTCATACAGACACCTCGTAAAAAAAGGATAGGCAAGATTTAATCTTGCCTATCCTTTAATTGATTTTGATAAAATTTTGTTTTAGTCTTATAATACTTAGATTTATCAATAAAAAATTTACATATAAAAATAAATAAGACTACTATAGGAACAATGAAAATAAGTAAAATGAATATATTTGCAAAAAATACAAATATATCAAATAAAAATTGCGGATTCAAACCGAATAAACGACCGTCAGAACTTAAACAAATCATTTAAACACCCCCTTATTAATACGATTATACCACTAGGCAAGTTGTAGCACAATCTTTATTTTTAGGGCTTTATATTTCTTCTTCTGTGTCCGCAGACACTTTTTCTCTTTTATGCTCAATTACACATCTGATTACATTTGATATTATCGTTACAAGCACACCGAAGATAATCATAAACAGAAATGATTTATCCTCAAATACAGATAACATGCCGCTATCTTTTATAAATTCAATGACTTTAAATTTCTTGAATAAGTACACGACAAATTGAGCAATGCCGTATGTTATCCAGTAGTAAACCCAAAACATTAAGCTATTATTCATTGTCTTTATCCTCTTTGTTAAGTAAAATAGAAACGGACTCTCGTATGATAATAATACAACCGTATATTATAAAAAAGTCACTGAGAACCTGTTTCTCATGTTCCGTAACCGTAGAATGATAAGGTACATTTCTAATATCAACTTTTTCTAAAGAATTAATCATTGCTGTTATCCTCTTTATTAAGCCAGTCAATAAAAATAACAACAGAAATATAAAAAATTAAATCATGGAGATTTTTATAATCTTCATCATAATTATATTCTGAATCATTCATTGTTGTTATCCTCACTTTCTTTGCCCTTGTTGAAGTACAACGGGAGATAGTCGACAATAAAATAATAGTTTCCTACGATAAAACCGCCAATAGGAGCGCATGTTGCAACAAAGAATGTGTAAGAGCCGAATTGCTCAACAATCCAATCATATTTTAAAGATATGAAGAGGATAAGCGCTAAAGTTGTGATAACATGAATGATAACAAATAGAAATGTACTATCTGACTTAATCAACTTAATTATTTTCTTCATGTTCTTTCTTCTCTCTTTCTGCCTGTCTATGTAACTCTTCATGAAGAGAATCAACTTCACTAACAATAAGCAAACTGGCAAATGTGAAATAAAGACAAGCGTCTATTATTACTCCAAAACATGCACGAACAAGACCGACTAAATAAAGAATGATAACTACAAATATAAATATATTGTATTTTGCGCGATTACTTATTTTCTTCATGTTCTTTCTTCTCTCTTTCTGCCTGCCGCTTGGCTCGCTTGGCTTTTCTTGCTTCCACTTCCTCGCTGTGTATGTTGGTTATAAGGTCAAGGAGCTTGCTTATTTTGCCCTTGCGGTGTTCTGTACCGTAGGCAATATAGTTTGTCGCTTTCTTGATTTGTACCATATTCCGCCACACTAGGAAGAATAACAGTAGTAGTACATATCCCATTGTTCTTTGTTCCTCGCTTTCTGTGTTACTCGTTTTTATTTGTTCATTCGCACGAACTTTTAAACGCTTCTTTGTGTACATCAGCAGAGCCGTTAAACTCTGCCTTTGCTAGTATCGGAGACTAGTTTGCAAGGCTTCTGAAGAAGCCGACAGCCATTCTTATACCCATAGTGATTGCCATGAGTGAGAGACCGATAGGAAGAACAGCAACAATACCGTCTTTGCACACATCAACTGCGCTCTGACAAGCTGTTGTGATTGCTGTCTTGATTTCTGTACTCATTGTGACTGCTGCATTTCCCTCTGCTGCTAAAACTGTTGGTGTCATACTGGGAACCTCCGAAAATTATATTTATCATCACCTGTAAGGTGTTGATAGCTTAATAATATCGAATACGAAGCGCCAGAGCTTCATAATCGCCCATAATGTGAATGAGAGTATTACAGACATTGAAAACCCCATTGCTATATACTGAGAATAATCTGTTAATATTGCGCTTGCTGTTGTCATGTCTTATATCCTCTCTTTCTACATTAATCGTGAAACTGCTACATAACCAAGAAACGCGCCTGTAAATATAATGAGTGTTATTGATATTATATAGAGTGTGTCGCGGATTTCTGCGAGTGTGTTCTCTTGCGTTTCTGTTGGTGTTTCTTCTGTTTCTTGGCTTGTTGCATTGTTACTATCTATATTTAAGGTATTATTGTCATTTTTATTTTCTGATTCTTTTACAGTCTGTGTTTGTATTTCTTCTATTGCATATTCTTTTTCTTCTGCATTTACTGGCATAACAAAATAGATTACTGTAAATATTAGTAGTAATGTTATAGTGATAATCATTAATATAAATATTGGTTTATGTTCTGATATCGTTTCTTTTATCATTGCTTTCTTGCTTTCTTAATTTATTAATTAGTTATTCTATTTTTGTTTATTATGTCTGTGTTTATTGTGTCTGTGTTGTTTTTGGTTTATTATGGAACGCTCACGCGACCCCATTCACCTAAAAACAATCGCGCTTTGCGTTCATGTTTTCTTAACGGCTCATTCCCGGGGATTGTGTACTCCGTAGGCGAGTTTCCTCTGTGTCTCCGCGGCTTCTTTCTCTTTCTCCGCTACATATATAAAGTCGATAAGCTGTAGGTTAGCTTCCTCGGTGCGCCCCACCACTTCAAAGACCGTACCCAAGCTGACAACCCCCACAACATCAACGACATTGATAATTAGAGCGAATATCAGTAGAAGAGGACGGAACGGATTCACCGCCAATTCAGTTCGTCGGGGGCTGAACACGTCTATTAAGTTTGATGATGGTTATGTACCGCTTGCGAAGTACTGGCTTAATTAACGCTGTGTGCGGTACATGGGTAATGCGTGCCACTCTTGCCTTAAACGGCGCGAGCTGTCACTATTGGCAGAACAGTATAAGTTTTGTAATAGTTCAATCGCACGAACTCTTGGAAGAGTGGCGGTGTATCATTACCGAATTAATTCATGCTTTTGACAGCTCTCTTACAAGCATAAGCTAGAGCCGCCCTTATTAGTGCCGTTTGGACTTCTGGCACCGTCTGCACCGTTTGCAATATCTTCTGTATTGTCGGTATTAACTGAATTGTCGGGTGATGTGCTGTGATTCTGTACGAATGTTTCTTTATACACATTTCCTGAAGACTTAATTCTTTTACCGCTGAACTTGTTTCTTAAGAAGATAATAAGTGCTACAAGTCCGATAATTACCCACATACCTATTGCAACAGGTACAAGAATATTTCTTAATAATATTAAGAAATCCATGTTTAACTCCCTTCTTTCTTTATTTGTAAATGTTTCTGCTCATATATGCCCATTCCGACAAGGGCATATTAAAAGCCGTAACAGTAGCGTTATTGCAACATGATTAAATAGGAATACACAGCGCTTAACCTCTTGGGAGAACAACAAGCGACCGTTACGACCTTTAATATATCTTTGTTGGCTATTATTTATATGTTAGAGCATAAGGAACGGCGGCGATTTAACGAGTAACACAGAGCGAGTAATAATCGCCACTGTTCACAAATGCAATATCCATTTAACACAATGTCAAACGGTTTATAATAACGTGGGAAGCGACCACGATATTACCTTTGATTACTTTGCAGACTTGGAAGCTGTTGCAGTAGTGTTTTTCTGCTGCTCATCTTTGAACGGCATTGCAAAGCTGTCGTATGTCTGCTTACTGAATTCATCAATGAAATCTTTGCGCCATGGCTCATTTATTGGATAAAGAACGGCTGTGATTCTTGGCTTCGGTGTTGTGTTTTCTCTCTTGAATCTGTCGTCATATGTTCCGGCGAAGAGGTATATCTTATCTTCTTCAATACCGTTGTAAACATCTTTTGGCACAGTTGCGTCAAGTGTATCTTCACCGTCGTCAAGAATTACTGGATAATATTCTCCAGTAACACGACCAGTTGCGCGGTCTGTTATTTCCTGTACGTCTTTCTTTCTGTATACCTTTGCTATTGTCATAAATCCTAACTTCATTCTTTTTCACCTCTGCGCTTTTTGCGCCCTCTCTTTAAATTTTTATTATGTGATATATTTATATAGTGCGTTCAGTCGAACGAACTTTTTATAAACTGCCGCGCCGACTTGCCTACTGGGGCGGCAGAATATAACTGTGTAATAATGTTATTAATCTTTTATTATTTAGATTTAACAACTACATTGAAGAAGCGGATAAAACGAATCTGCGTATATTTAACGAATAAATATAATTCGGTTTCTTCTGCTTCGTTAAGGTTATGAAGCTCTTTAGCCGCTTCTATAACATCAACAACGGATAAATCAGATGAACGATTATTGCAGTTGAATATTTCAACAATCGCTTCTTCTATTGATTTGACAATATCTTTTCTGATATAGTTCTCTTTGTTTTCCATGTTTAAAATCTCCCTTTTATTTAATTTTCTTCTATGAAAACAAGTTTTAACTTCTTGTTTTTTGGCTGTGTTGTAAGAAACTTGTTTAAAAATACTATCTGTGTATCAGACAATTCAGAACCGCCAGTAAACATCAAACGAAGTTTTACTTTTTCCGTTGGCTGTTCTTCCTGTTCTTTCTGCAATTCTTCCGATTCTTCCGATTTCTGTATTTCCTCGGGTTTACTCATTGCGTTATCTATTGCGTCAGCTTCTTTGTATAGTTCTTCTTCGTCCTCGGGATTATCTGGAAGAGCAGAAGCGTCTATATCAGGCTTTACACTTGTAGAAATAGCGTTAATATTTAATTTTTCCTTGATTAAGGCTTTTAAATTGCGAGTTGATAAATCGGAAGTTATTCCCAGTTCTTCAACCTGTTCAATAGTCAACTGCCGTAATAATACAAGCTGTGTTATGCTGAAATCTTTCAATCTTTCATCAAGAGCATAAAAACCTGTCTGCTCATTCAAAGTGCAAAAATTATTTACAATCATAAGCCAGTTGGAAACTGTACCGCGCGCAATGTTAAATTCGTCATTCGCATAATCGTAAATGTTTTTATATCCCTGTACTTCATAGAGCTTCTTGTCATATACTGTTTTAAGAACTATTGCAATTTTAAGCTGCGACTTTGAATAATTTTCAATTTCATTGTGAATCAGCTTATTAAGAGAATTACTTAAATTCTCCTTGTTTTCGTAATACACTAAACAATCAGCATAAAAGTTTTCATCACCGGAATTGATGTAATTAATAAGTGCTTCACTGTTCTTTTCTTCCTGTGCTTCTTCCTCGGCTTTCTTCTGCTCAAGTCGTTCTTGCATAACCTCTTCAAGTGTTTTTGCTTCACCTTGTATATATTCTTTTTCCCATTCTGAAAAGCGTTCAGATACATAATTATGTAAATCTTCGTAATTGTCCGTTTTTGGAAATGTCTCAGAATATTCACAATTAAGACTGTCTTTTATCTTTAACTCGAATGTGCTGCCATGTGCGATAAGAGTAAGACAGCAATTCTTATAATTATCGTTCAAAGTGGCTTCTCCCTCTTCTTTTAAGAAGAGGATTATATCTTTCATATCTTTTTTATAAAAAATCTTTTTTGTACTCATATTAATTACCTACCTTTCAAGAATAACGGCTTGACCGTTAACGATGAGACTATTAACTTCTATTGTGCCAGTGTAGAAAGTTTCCATATCTGAAAGAGTTGTAAATTTAACTCTTTTAGGTTCGTGAAACTTTTCGTTAAATCTGCCAAGATGAAAAATCTCTTGATAAGTAATAAAGCATTTTGTCTTGTTTAGTATGAGGTAATTAATACCTTTACAACTGTAAATGTAACCTTTTTTAAATTCTCTCATGTTGTTATCTCCCTTGTGTTTACTGGATTTAAAAGCGCTTTCCTCAATCACAAGTTAATTATATAATTTACATTTTTAAAAAAATTCAAAAAAGTGCTTGACGGATTCCGATAATTGAGTTAAGATATCATTGTTGCTGCGGTACACAACCGCAAGACAACAAAGGTTATGGCTTGTTGGTCAAGAGGCTAAGACGCCGCCCTCTCACGGCGGAATCAGGGGTTCGATTCCCCTACAAGCTACTATATGTGATACGGAAAGAGTGGGCAGAGATGTCCACTCTTTCGTTCATATATAAGAAAACTGAATATTTTTAGAAAGGGTGAGTACTGCATGGGAAAAAGAGAAAGCTATGAAGCTAAGACAACAGAACTTATACAGCCGGTTGTTGAAGCTAACGGCGTGGAACTTTTTGATGTTGACTACGTGAAGGAGGGCAGCGACTGGTATCTGCGTGTCTACATTGACAAAGAAGGCGGAGTTACTATTGATGACTGCCAGAATGTGAGCAGAGCTTTCAATGAGATACTGGACAGGGAGAATTACATTGATGACCAGTATATATTTGAGGTAAGTTCTCCGGGTCTTACAAGACCTCTTAAGAAAGAGAAGGATTATGAAAAGAGTATTGGCAGAATGATTGAGATTAAATTATTCAGTCCTGTTGATAAATCTAAGGAATATTCCGGGGTTCTTAAGGAATATGATAAAGATACGGTAACAATTAGCATTGATGATGTAACTAAAACATTTGACAGAAGTAATCTGGCTATGATCAGATGGGCATTTGTAGATGAAGTATAAATATATTTTTGGAGGAAATTAAAAGCAATGAATAAGGAATTAATTATGGCACTTGATGCTCTTGAGAAGGAGAATGGAATCGATAAAGAGATTATGTTTGCGGCTATCGAGAAATCTCTTATGGATGAGTACAAGGCTGAATTTGATAAAAAACGCGCCGAGGTCAAAGATGATTCGGCAGCACAGATCCTTGCAAACATGCAGACAATAGCGGATATCCTGAAAAAGCCGGAGCAGAACCGGAA
>ENA-ORPF01001360-ORPF01001360.1-human-gut-metagenome-genome-assembly--contig:-NODE-1360-length-20270-cov-6.719367_pt1 | contig 20270 bp, 17 predicted proteins | sample MGYA00242140_ERZ509070 | MGnify/ENA primary metagenome ERZ509070 (study PRJEB26280, sample SAMEA2338713) | human gut metagenome | biome: human gut; feature: human-associated habitat; material: faeces... | reverse complement strand
GGATATTTCTGGTGATCTTGGATTCAGAATTGCTTTATTTATTGATTAAAATGAATGCTCGAATTTGAGCATAGCTAAAAGCAGAGCCCAGAGAGGTAAATTAGAAACAGGGATGCTTCACTCTAAACTGAGAAAATGTGAGGGATGTAAGAGGCGTTTTGAACCTTGGCAAGGCCGAGAGGCAGAATGATCCTGCTAATAGAATTAGCATTATGAGCTAGTCCTTTTTGTAGTTATAAAACCCCAAGATTGTCTTGGGGTTTTGTAAAGCTTACAGCTAGAAATTTGTTGAACGATTCTACTTGCTTTTTATTATAAAGCATAATATAATTTTATTAAATTTCAAATATAGATTATTTCAAAAAAATTTTATTTAAAAATTCATTTTAATTTTCACTATGGCGAAAAAATTAAATCTTAAACAACACCAATAGGTAATATTACTTTAAAATATTGATCAATAAGTAAAATAATTGTATAATTAGGAGGAAGATAATTGAAAGAAGAAAAAATGTATGTTCCATCTGGATTAAAAACAGTAGATAAAAATATAATGCATGAGTTTGTAGAAAAAATAAGAAATATAGAAGGGAGTGAAGAGATTATGACAAATGCATCAAGAATAATTAATAGAGAAATAAGAAAGGAAAGAAAAGCTGGACTTGAGCAGGGAATTCAACAAGGATTACGACAGGGAATTGCATTAGTTGCAAAAAAATTAAAAGGCAAAATGGAGATAAAAGACATAAGCCAAATAACAGGATTAAGTGAAGCAGAGATAGAGAACTTATAAAAAAGCAAAATAGTCATAAAAGTATTAAAGTTAAATGCTTAATGACTATTTTTATGTTTTTTTTTCTATTAAAAGAACTAAAATTTAATATGCCTATCAGCCTTGATTTTCTCACTAATTTAAAGTATAATTTTCTATAGAATTATAATGTTTGAAAGGAGAAACATGAATTCAAGAAAGTTAATGTACATAGCAATTGTTGTAATGTGTGTTATAGCAGTAGTTTTAGCTATTTATTTGCAAAGTGGTAAACAACCAAGTAGCAACCGTAACACAACAAACAACGTAAAAACAGAAGAATCACAAGAAACATTAAAAAAAGAATTTGATCAAATGTTTAATAATGTTGTTGAGCTAAATGATTATGATACTAGCAACATAAAAAAATTAGACAGTGGCAAAAACATTGTATATACTGCATATAGTAGTGAAGCAAGAGAGGATAATAAGTATGAATTAGATATAAATATTCCAGTAATCAATATAGATAACAAAGTGGCAGCAGAGTTTAATAGTATTACTCAAGAACTTTTTGCAAATAAGACGGCTGGGGTTATAGATAATGCAAAGGCTTATACAATTTATAGCATTTCGTATACAGGATATGTTAATGGAGATATCTTGTCTGTTATAATTAAGTCAACATTAAAAGAAGGCTCTAATGCACAAAGAACTATTGTTGAAACTTATAATTATAATTTAAAAACTGAAAATAAAGTAAGCATTTATGATGCTTTGAACAAGAAAAATATTACGCAAGATGCATTAAATTCTAAAGTAAAAACAGTTATAACAAATGCAATAAAAGATGCAAATAAGATACAACTTACAGGATATGAGACTTATAGTAGAGATATAAACAGTGATATTTACAATATAGAAAACATAGAGACATTCTTCTTTGGAGAAGATGGAAGTTTGTATGTGTTATTTCCATATGGAAATAATAAATTTACTTCTGAAATGGATATTGTAAAATTTTAAAAAACTATAGAAAAGAGCAATTTGAATATGGCAAAAAATATATTAATAACCGAAAAGCCTTCTGTTGCAATGGAATTTGCAAAAGTATTAAATATAAATACTTCTAGAAAAGACGGCTATTTGGAAGCAGATAATTGGATAATAACATGGTGTATTGGTCATTTGGTAACAATGTCATATCCAGAAAAATATGACGAAAAATTGAAATTATGGAGATTGGATACGCTTCCTTTTATTCCAGAAGAGTATAAATACGAGGTAATTCCAAGTGTACAGAAGCAGTTTAATACGATTCAATCACTACTTACAAGAGAAGATGTATCTACAATCTATGTTGCGACCGACTCTGGACGTGAAGGAGAGTATATATATAGATTGGTCGAGCAGATGATAGGTGTTAAAAATAAAGATAGAAAAAGAGTATGGATAGATTCACAAACAGAAGAAGAAATTAAGAGAGGAATAAGAGAAGCAAAAGAGCTTGATGAATATGATAGCTTAGCAGATAGTGCATATTTAAGAGCAAAAGAGGATTATTTAATAGGAATAAATTTTTCAAGACTTTTAACAATTATATATGGAAGAAGAGCTGCAAAAGAATTAGATCAAGACAAGATTTCGATTTCAGTTGGTAGAGTTATGACTTGTGTGCTTGGAATGGTAGTTTCTAGAGAAAGAGAGATTAGAAATTTCGTTAAAGTTCCATATTATAAAATAGTAGGAGAATTTGGTAACAAAGAAGAAAATAAATATTTTAAGGCAGAATGGAAAGTAACAGATAATTCATCGAAAAAAGATTCAGTAAAATTATATAATGATACTGGATTTAAGAAAGAACAAGATGCCAAAGCTTTTATAATGGAATTAAAAGATAAAAAAGCAACGGTTAAAGAAATAAAAAAATCAAAGCAAAAAGAAAATGCACCACTATTATTTAACCTAGCAGAAATACAAAATGAATGTACAAAAAGATTTAAAATAAAGCCAGACGAGACTCTAGAAATAATACAAAACTTGTATGAAAAAAAGCTTGTAACATATCCAAGAACAGACGCAAGAGTTATATCTACGGCCGTTGCAAAAGTAATTACAAAAAATTTAAATGGAATTGCTAAAGGATTTAAAGATGAAGAAATTCAGCAATATTTGAAGAAAATGTCGCAAGAAAAATATTCAACAGACTTATTAAAAACAAAATATGTAAATGATAGCAAAATAACAGACCACTATGCACTAATTCCAACGGGGCAAGGATTTGAAAACTACGATAAACTACCAGACTTGCAGAAAAATGTGTACAGATTAATAGTAAAAAGATTCTTAGCAATATTCTATCCGCCAGCAGAATACAACAAGGTTTCTGTAACAATAGAAGTAGAAAACGGTCAGAATAAAGAAGAATTTAGTTGCAGTGGAAAGGTATGTTTAAACCCCGGATATTTGGAAGTACTAAAAGGAAAATCCACAGAAAGTACACAAAATGTGGATAAAACACAAGAAAATACAGATGATGAAGTGGATAGCTTAGTAATTTTGGCAGAGCTAAAAAAAGGTAAAGAAGTAGATGTTATAAACTATGAAACAAAAGAAGCACAGACAAATCCACCAACAAGATACAATTCTGGTTCGATGATTTTAGCAATGGAAAATGCCGGCAAACTTATAGAAGACGAAGAATTAAGAGAACAGATAAAGGGCGCTGGAATTGGAACTAGTGCTACAAGAGCAGAAATAATGAAAAAGCTTGAAAGAATTCAATATATACAAATAAATGATAAAACACAAATAATAACACCAACACAAAAAGGTGAAATAATATATGATATAGTAAACAACTCAATGCCAGACATGCTTAATCCAAAGCTTACAGCAAGCTGGGAAAAAGGATTAGATATGGTAGCAAAAAAAGAAATTCAATCAGATGAGTTCATGGGAAAATTAGAAAAATACATACATTCAAAATTTAACAGATTAGTCGTAAAATATTAATTCGCCCATTAGGGACGCCCCTTTTGGGGCGAAAAAGGAGGAGAATATGAAAGTTGGTTTAGCTTTAGCAGGAGGAGGCGTTAAAGGTGCCAGTCATATTGGTGTAATTAAGGCCTTACAAGAAAACGGAATAGAAGTAGATTATGTAGGAGGGACCAGCATTGGAAGCATTGTAGCTTCATTGTTTGCCATGGGATACACAACTGAAGAAATGCTTAAATTATTTAAATATTTTTCAAAAACAATAATGAAAGCAGACCCGAAGTATTATTGGACAAATGTTAAAACCACAAAAAATTTTATGGGATATGGAGTATTATCTGGAGAGAACATTGAAATAGCAATAAATGAATGTGCAGAGTTAAAAGGTTTCAAAAAAGTAGATGATATAAAAATGCCAATAGTTATGCCAACAGTTGATATCAAAAACAGCAGGAAATACGTATTTACAAACCATGAATTTGATGAAAACTTTGATGAAGATACATACATAAGAGATATAACAATAGGAAAAGCAGTACGCGCAAGTTGTAGTTATCCTGGAATGTTTGCTCCTACAATATTTAAAGAGCATAAATTTGTAGATGGCGGAATTATAGACAATCTTCCAGCACAAGAAGTTAGAAAACTTGGGGCAGACAAGGTTTTATCAATTCGTTTTAGCTCTAAAAGCGATGTTGACCCTAAAAATGTAATAGAAGTTGCTTTAAAGTCAGTTGATTTATTATTTGAGCAGAGAACTGATTCGGAAGTACAAAGTAGTGATTTTGCAATGACACTAGATTTATCAGAAGCAAGTGTATTTAATATTAAAAAAATTGATTATTGTTATAATCAAGGGTACATTGCTGCAATAGAAAACATGAAAAAAATAAAAGAATGTTTGAATAAATAACAAATTAGGGACTGTAAAAGGTCCTTTTAATTTTCACATTTTTCTTTATGTACACATAATATATATCAAAAAAAGAAAGGTACATAGGTGAAAATATATGGCAAGTTTTATAATAGAAGGAGGAAAAAGATTAGAGGGAGAAGTAGTAATTTCTGGTTCGAAAAATGCCTCATTGCCAATAATTGCGGCTAGTATTCTTAGCGGAAAAAAGACAACTCTTTATAATGTTCCAAACATTCATGACACACAAGTTACTTTAAAAATTCTGAAATATTTGGGCTGTAAAGTAAAAAAGACTAACGGAAAAATTGAAATAGATACGAAATACATACAAAAAAATGATATTCCAGATTATCTTATGAGAGAAATGAGGTCAACTGTAATTCTTGCAGGGGCTTTGATTGGAAGATTTAAGGATGCAAGTTTTTCATACCCAGGAGGTTGTGATATTGGAGCCAGACCTATTGATTTACATTTAAAGGCTTTTAAAAAATTAGGCATAAATATTGACGAAGAGTATGGATTTATTAGGTGCAGTTGTGATAAAATAAAAGGGGCAAATATAGACCTAGATTTTCCAAGTGTTGGAGCAACTGAAAATATAATTCTTGCAACTGTTCTAGCAGAAGGAAAAACGACTATAACAAATGCTGCACGTGAACCAGAAATAGTAGATATGATAAAGATGTTAAAAAAGATGGGTGCAAATATTTCTGGTGAAGGAACGAATGTTATAGAAATTAATGGAGTAAAAGAATTAAAATCTGTGAAATACAGAGTTATGCCAGATAGAATAGAAGCTGGAACCTTTTTATGTGCAGGTGCAATAACAAAGGGAAAAGTAAAGATTTCAAATGTTATACCAGAGCAGATTGTTCCAATAATATCAAAATTAGAGGAAGCTGGCTGTAAGTTGACGGTTGAGAAGAATGCGGTTTTAATAGAAAATTCAAAAAGATTGAAAGCTGTGGAAATAAAAACCATGCCTTATCCCGGATTTCCAACAGATATGCAATCGATATTTGGAGCAATATTAGCTGTTGCGAAAGGCACTTCGATTATAACTGAAACAATATTTGAAAATAGATTTAAATATTTGACAGAATTAAAACGAATGGGTGCTAAAAACCAACAAGAGGGTAATGTTGCAATAATAACAGGAGTAAAAAGATTAGCAGGAACAAGTATAAACAGTACAGATTTAAGAGGTGGAGCATCTTTGGTATTGGCTGGATTGCAGGCAAAAGGTATAACAAAGGTAAACAATATAGAATATATTTTAAGAGGATATGAAAATTTTGATAAAAAATTGAATAAATTAGGAGCGAATATACAAATAGAAGAAGGTGAATAAATGAAAACAAAACAGAAAAAGGACGAAAGTAAACTATATGATTTTGACTATGAGTCTAAAGAAGAGAAAAAATTGAAGGCGAAGCGTAAAAAGGCAGTGAAAAAATCTGCCTCTAAAGAAGCAAAAAAAGAAGCAAATGGAAAACATGGACAAGTTCCAGAAAAGAAAAGATATGAAGATGAAATAATAATTGGAGTTACAAGATATCCAGAGAAAAAACAGACAAATAATCAAAAAAACACAAAAAAAGTTAATAAAAAGTTTCAAAAAAGAAGGAAGAATGAAGAAAACAGAGAAAAATATAATGTGGGGCAAATTAACAAAAAAAGTAAAAGACAAGACGACCAATATTATATACAGCAAGATGAAGAGTATAATCATAAAAACAATAAAAAAATAAAAAAGCAAATAGACGAAAATGACCCACAGAGAATTATAAAAAGAAAAAGAAGAAATAAAGTAATAAAAATAATATTGCTAACAATATTGATTATATCTGCAATTATTGCATTGCTTTTGTCTCCTGTTTTCAACATTCAAACAATAGAAGTAGTAGGAAACAAGCAAATATCAAAAGAAGAAATTAAAAGTTTATCTGGCATTGAGATATATGAAAATTTGTTTAAAGTAATAAATAAAAAGGTTGAAAATAACATTAAAGAAAATGCATACATAAATACAGTAAAAGTAAGCAAGAAAATTCCAGATACAATACATATTGAAGTAGAAGAAAGAGAAGCAAGTTATATGCTGGAGTATGGTAATGGCTTTGTATATGTTAACAATCAAGGTTATATGCTAGAGATATCAAGCATAAAAAAGGAGCTTCCAATACTTATTGGAATATCAACTTCAAAGGAAGATTATAAAGCTGGAAATAGACTTAATGAAGAAGACTTAATAAAACTAGGAACTGTAATAAAAATTATGAATTCCGCACAGACGAATGGAATTGCAAGTTTAATTACAAAAATAGATATAAGCAATGAAAATAATTATACTTTATTTTTAGAAAAAGAGAGAAAAACAGCATATTTAGGAGATTGTAGCAACCTAGAAACCAGAATGCTTTTCTTAGTTGGAATACTTGAAAAAGAAAAAGAAAATCCAGGCGAAATCTTTATAAATATGAACTTGAATACGGATGATGCATACTTTAGAGAGAGCGTTTAAAAGGAGAGATTTAGATTGAATAAAAAACAAATAGCAATTACTTTGGGAATAGTATGTTTAATACTTACGATGTTTGTAGTAATTCAAATAAGGACAACAAATAATGCAAACAAAGTTGTATCACAAACATTTACTAGTAACGATTTAAGAAATCAAGTTTTAAAGTGGAAAGAAAGATATGACATAACATATGCAGAGCTTCAATCATCAGAAAAAAAGCTAGAAGATGTTAGACAACAAGCAAGTGAAAACACAGATGGTTCAGATGAGAAAGAAGCAGAATTAAAGAAAAATAATATATTAATTGGATTAACAGATGTTACAGGAGAAGGTGTTATTGTAACACTAAAAGACAATAATACTGTTACAGCAGATAGCAACATATTAGATCCAAGCATGGTAATTGTGCATATGCCAGACATTTTAGGCGTAATAAACGAGCTTAAAAATGCTGGTGCAGAAGCAATATCTATAAATGACCAAAGAGTAGTTTCTACAACATCATTAACATGCGAAGGAAATATAATTAATATAAATGGCGAAAAAATTAGTTCTCCATTCGTTATAAAAGCAATAGGAAGTTCAATATACATGAACTCTGCTTTAACAAGGGCTGGAGGCACTATAGAGTATTTAAATAGATATATACAAGCATCGGTAAAAACATCAAACAATATTACAATAGGCAAATATACGGGTGTGCTTAACCCTAAATATATAAAATATACAGAGTAGAGAGGTGACAGGACTTGAAAATAAAATTTGACAAAGCCAATATAACAATGTCAATAAGCATATTACTCGTATGTGTTATTCTTGTATCTATATCGTTTATACAGTTTAAAACAGTTGAACAAGTAAATGAAACAGATATAGAAAATATGAGAGATGAAGAATTAAGAGAGCAAATTTCTTCATGGAAGAGTAAATGGGAAGAAGCAAATGAAAAATTAGAAGATACAAATACAAAAATAAGTGAATATCAAACTAAAATAGAAAGCAATGAGGAAGCGTCTGAATTATTAGACGAAGAATTGAAAAAATCACAATTATTGCTTGGCACAACAGATGTTACAGGCGAAGGAGTAGTAGTTACTTTAACAGATACAGAAGAAAGTAGTATTACGGCAGACGATTTAATAACATTGGTAAATGAATTAAGATTTGCGGGAGCAGAAGCTATTTCTATAAATGGTGTAAGAGTTATGCCAATGACAGATATTGTAGACATAGACTCATATATAATAATAAAACCATCTCAGAGAATTGTTTCGCCTTATGTTGTAAAAGCAATTGGAAACCAAACATATTTGGTTAGTACTTTGTGCTTAAAAAATAGTGGATATGTAGACAAATACAACAATAGCGGAAAATCTGTAAAACTAGAAAAACAAAAAAACATTAAAATTCCCAAATATACAGGAAATATGGATATTAAATACATGAAGGAGGTTACAAGCAAATGATATTAATAGCAATAATTATAGGATGTTTAATAGGAGCATTAATAGGAATGTATGCACCTATGGTATCGTACACATATTCAGGATATTTAGCTATTGCTATAATAGCAGCACTAGATTCTGTTTTTGGAGGAATTGTTGCAACTCTAAAAAAGAACTTTAACCTTACAATTTTCGTAACTGGATTTTTTGGAAATGCAATTCTTGCAATTTTACTTACGATATTAGGACAAAAATTAAATGTAGACATATATTTAGCTGCAATTATAGTGTTTGTTGGAAGAATGTTTACAAATTTAGCTATAATTCGTAGATATTATATTGATATAGTTGTGAAAAAAATAGAAGATAAAAAGAGCAAAAAAGACAATTTAAAGGAAGAAAAAACAGAATAAAAAATAATAAGATTTTTATTACAAAAATATTACAAAAATATAACAAAACTATTGACTTTTTTTTCAAAATATAATAAAGTTAGAAGCAATAAAAAAGCAGTAAATTGGAGGAGTTAATTTTGGCAATCGGAGATATAATAGTAGGTATAGATATAGGATCCTCAAAAATTAGCTTAGTTGTAGGAGAAGTGAACAATTTTAACCAGGTAGAGCTTGTCTATACAGTGGAACATAAGTGTAAAGGGATTAAAAAAACAAAAATAATAGATGAAGACGAAATAGCAAATGCAATAGTAAAGTCAATTCAAGATGCTGAAAGAGAGGCAGAAATAAAAATAAATTCGGCATATTTAACAATAGCTGGAAAGTATGTAACAATAGTACAAAATAGCATTACAAAAAATATAAAAGACAAATTTTCTGGAGTTTCTGTAAAAGATGTATCATCAGCATTATTGCAGGTTAAAGACATAGATGTACCTGATGGAAAGAGCATAATAGACATAGTAACAGATAAATTTATATTAGATGATGGAAGAGCGGTGGAAGACCCGGTCGGAAATCTGGTTTCTTCATTTACGGTAAATGCTCAAGTTATATTAGGAGATAGAGAATACATAAAACAGCTATCTAATATATGTAAAAAGGCTGACATAGATATAGACGGAATTATTCCAATAACATTAGCAGAACGTAATTTAATACTAGACACAAACGAGTTAAATGATAATGTTATGATAATCGATATAGGTGCCGGAAATACAGAAATAGGGATATTCGAAGGTTCTGCATTTGAATACACAAATACAATACCATTAGGGGGAGACAACATCACGAAAGATGTTCAAATGGTATTGAATATTTCTGAAGAAGAGGCAGAAAAGTTAAAAAGACAATATGGCTTGGCGATGAAATCATATATAGATAATGACAACGAAATAGTACTAAATACTGTAGAAGATGCCAAAAATAAAGTGATTAAAAGCTCTGAATTAATAGAAATAATTGAAGCAAGAATAGAAGAAATATTTACATTAATTAATAAAGACATAACAAATCAAGGCATAAAACCACGAATTAATAATGTTGTTTTAACGGGACAAGGAATCACAAATATAAGCAAGAGTGATGTAGCTGGTAAAGTAATATTAAATATCCCTGTAAAATTTGCAACAGGAAGATTAATAAGTACAGTAAGACCAGAATACAGAACAGCATTTGCCTTAGTTAGATACATAGCAGCAAGACCATTTGCAAAGAGCGTATCGAGCAGTATAGATTCTAATTCAAACGAAAGCTTTTTCACAAAGATTATGGATAGAATAAAAGAATTTTTTTATTCGTAAGATAAAAAATGGTACAAAAGACGCGGAATATAGATAAATAACAATAAAAATAGTAGGGAGGAAAAACTTTATGATGATGGATAGTAGTGTTGACGAGAACACAATGGCAGACGGAACAGCAACCATAAAAGTAATTGGTGTTGGAGGAGCTGGAACAAACGCAGTAAACAGAATGGTGGACTCTGGAATAAGGGGAGTAGAATTTATAGCTGTTAACACAGATAGACAAGCTTTACTTCTATCAAAAGCTTCATCAAAAATTCAAATTGGAGAAAAAATTACAAGAGGACTAGGTGCAGGAGCAAACCCTGACATTGGTGCTCAAGCTGCTGAAGAGAGCAAAGCTGAAATAACAGAAGCCTTAAGAGGAGCAGACATGGTGTTTGTTACAGCCGGAATGGGTGGAGGAACAGGAACAGGGGCTGCCCCAATAGTTGCTTCATGCGCAAAAGAAATGGGAATATTAACAATAGGTGTTGTTACAAAACCATTTACATTTGAAGGAAAGAAAAGATTGACTCAAGCTGAGAGAGGAATTGAAAGCTTAAAAGGCAAAGTAGATACTTTAGTAGTAATTCCAAACGACAAATTATTACAAGTAATAGATAGAAAAACATCAATAGTAGAAGCTTTCAAAATGGCTGATGATGTATTAAGACAAGGTGTACAAGGTATATCTGATTTAATTGCTATACCAGGACTTGTAAACTTAGACTTTGCAGACGTAAAGACAATAATGCTTAATACAGGTATGGCACACATGGGAATTGGTAGAGCATCTGGAGAAAATAGAGCAGAAGATGCAGCAAAACAAGCTATCCAAAGTCCATTATTAGAAACATCTATAGAAGGTGCAAGAGGAGTTATCATCAATATTACAGGTGGAAGCAATTTAGGATTACACGAAGTAAACACAGCAGCTGAATTAATTCAAAGAAGCGTAGACCCAGAGGCCAATATCATCTTTGGTGCTGTTATAGACGAAAGCCTAGATGAAGATATAGTAATAACTGTTATTGCAACAGGATTTGAAAAAGAAGATGAAAAAGTTCCTTCAATAGGAGAAATAACAAGCAAGAGCTGGTCACCAAAGACTTCAACAATATCATCAGATACATCAAGCTCAAGCGGAGACCTTGATATCCCTACATTCTTAAGAAAAAATAAAGGGAAATAAACAAAATATTTTACTTTTTTGAATATACATGATGAATAGAATATAATTAGAAAAGAAATAATCTAAATTTGTAGATTATTTCTTTTTTTCGTGCACAAGATATGACAAACTTTTGAACCAAAAGAATATATAATATAAACGCGTTGAAAAATAACTATAATTTTGCCTTAAGTCAAATCTCATTCAAAATGCAGTTACATACACAAAACATGCACCCTTGCTTTTTGAACATCATTTTCTTTGTCAAAATTTAATTCTTTTCCAACGGAGTAATGCTGAATAAAGAGAATGCGTTTAAATATAAGAGGGTGAGAAAGTGACAATATATCTTGATATTATTTTTGTAGAAAATATTTTAATGAATTATATTATTCTTTTTGCTACACTCGTTATATTAAAAGCAAAAAATAAGTGGCAACAGATACGATTGTTAGTGTCTGGAGTAATTGGAAGCGCATATGCCATCATTGTATATTTAGACATACTTCCAATATATTCTGGAATAACTGCAAAGGCAATATTATCAATAGTAATGGTATATGTAGCATTTAATCCTCAAAGCATAAAACAACTATTCAAACAATTATTAATATTCTATTTAATATCATTTATATTTGGGGGCTGTACATTTGCGTTAATATATTTCATTAGACCAGAAAACGTTCAAATGCGAAACGGAGTGTTTGTAGGAATGTATCCAATTAAGGTTGCTATAATTGGTGGAGTAATAGGTTTTATAATTACTCAAATAGCATTTAAAATAAATAAAAATAAGCTTAATACGAAAAATACAATTTTTGACATACAAATATATTATGAGGATAAAACAATCAATGTAAAAGCTTTACTGGATTCTGGAAATATGTTAAAAGACCCAGTAAGCGAAATACCAGTAATAATAATAGAAAAAGAAATTATGTATAAAATAATACCAAAAAATATTTTGGATTATATAGAAAAAATAATGAAAGGAGATGAGGCTGAAGCAAATTATGACATTCAAAACTATATATCAAAAATACGAATGGTGCCATTTATGTCCATAGGAAAAGAAAATGGAATGTTAGTTGGAATTAGACTTGATAAAATAAAAATTCAAACAGAAGATATAGATGTAGAAAGAAAAGATGTAATAGCTGGAATATACGATAAAAAAATAACAAAGGACAATAAATATAATGCACTTATTGGATTGAATTTGCTAGAAACAGAAAAAGAATTATATCAATCCAAATGTTAGGAAAGGAAAGTGATTGCATTGAATTTACTACAAATATTGAAAAATAATGCGAATATATTGTATGCGAAGTACATAAAGAAAGATGATATTGAAACATTACCTATATTCTACATAGGAGGAAGTCAGACTTTGCCTCCTCCACTATCACCAGCAGCAGAAGAAGACGCAATAAAAAAATTGGCTAATGGTGACCTAGAGACTAGGCAGTTGTTGGTAGAAAGAAATTTGCGCTTAGTAGTGTATATTGCTAAAAAGTTTGAAAATACTGGGACGCGGGATAGAGGATTTAATTTCAATTGGAACAATTGGATTAATGAAGGCAATAAACACGTATGACACGAGTAAAAATATCAAACTTGCAACATATGCGTCAAGATGCATAGAAAATGAAATACTTATGTATTTGAGAAGAACGAATAAATTAAAAGGAGAAATTTCTATAGACGAACCACTTAATCAAGATGGAGATGGCAATGAATTATTGTTGTCAGATATACTTGGAACAGATTATGATTCTATATCTAGAGGACTGGAAGATGAAGTGGATAAAAAGCTTTTGAAAGGTGCGATTGCAAAATTAAATTCGCGTGAGAAAAACATAATGGAATTAAGATTCGGCTTTATAACAGGAAACGAAAAAACACAAAAAGAAGTTGCCGACATGCTGGGAATATCACAAAGTTACATATCTAGACTTGAAAAGAAAATAATAAGCAAAATGAGAAAAGAAATACTTAGCAAAACAGGTTAAAGTATAGAAAACCTCTTTTAGGAAATAATATAAAAAATATTTCCCAAAGGAGGTTATTTGTTTGATTAACAAGGTAGAAATCTGTGGAGTAAACACATCAAAATTGCCGGTGCTATCAAATGAAGAAAAAATTAGATTATTAAATGAAATAAAGAGAGGAAATAAAGAGGCTCGAGAAAATTTTATAAACGGAAATTTAAAGCTAGTTTTGAGCGTTATAAAAAGATTTTACGGAAGAGGAGAAAATTTAGATGACTTGTTTCAAATTGGATGCATAGGATTAATAAAGGCAATGGATAATTTTGATTTGGACTTAAATGTACAATTTAGTACTTACGCTGTACCAATGATTGCTGGAGAAATAAGAAGATATTTAAGAGATAATAATATGGTAAGAGTAAGTAGATCGGTAAGGGACTTGGCTTACAAGGTACTTGCAGTGAGAGAGAAAGCGTTAAGGGAAAACAAGAAGGAACCTACAATAGATGAAATTGCAAAAGAATTGGGAGTAGGAAAAGAAGAAATTGCATTTTGCTTGGATGCAATACAAGATCCGGTTTCGCTGCAAGAACCAGTGTATGGAGATGATACAGAAAATATATATGTAGAAGACCAAATAAAAGACAAGAAAAATAGTGATGAAAATTGGGCGGATGATATAACTTTATTAGAAGTAATGAAAAAATTAAAAGAAAAGGAGAGAAATATCATAAACAAAAGGTTCTTTGAAGGACGAACACAGATGGAAGTTGCAGAAGAAATTGGAATTTCACAGGCACAGGTATCACGATTAGAAAAGAATGCTATTGAACATATAAAGAAATTATATAATTAACACTTTGGTAATCTTCCTAGAAAAGAATCATATAATAATTCTAGGAGGAAATTTTTATGACTGGAAAAGGACTGGATTTTAAGCATAAAGAGGTTGTTAATATTAATAATGGAAAAAGGCTGGGATATGTACAAGATGTATGTGCAGACTTAAACACTGGGTCGATAACATCAATTATTGTACCTGGTGAAAGCAAGTTGGCAAGCATGTTTTCAAACAAAAACGATATAGCCATACCGTGGGAAAAAATACTCTTCATCATGCCCGGCTATCGCTTCCGCATCATCGACGCGCTCATCACGAACTTCCATCTTCCGAAGTCGACGCTCGTCATGCTGGTCTCCGCCCTTGCGGGCCGCGAGCGCATTCTGGAGGCCTACCGCCATGCCGTTGAGGAGAAGTACCGCTTCTTCAGCTACGGCGACGCATGCTTCATCGAAAACGCCCGTCTTGCAGGCTGATCCGGCCAGCAGGACCTGTACACAAGACAAGGACACAAGAGAAACATGGCTTTTGATTTCAAGGTCAAGGCGACGTGCGGCAGAGCCCGTCGCGGCGAACTGACGCTCAATCACGGCGTCGTTCAGACGCCGATCTTCATGCCGGTCGGCACCTACGGTTCCGTGAAGGCGATGGCGCCCTATGAACTCAAGGAGATCGGCTCCCAGATCATCCTCGGCAACACCTTCCACCTGTGGCTGCGTCCCGGGCTCGAGGTGATTGGGGCCCACAACGGTCTTCACGACTTCATGCAGTGGGACAAGCCCATCCTGACCGACTCGGGCGGCTTTCAGGTCTTCAGCCTTGGCGAACTGAGGAAGATCACCGAGGAAGGCGTGAAGTTCAGCAATCCGATCAACGGCGACAAGCTCTTCCTGTCGCCCGAAGTGTCGATGAAGATCCAGCGCGTGCTCAACTCCGACGTGGTGATGGTGCTCGACGAGTGCACGCCCTACAAGATCGGCGACCGTCCCGCCACCGAGTTCGAGGCCGCCAAGTCGATGCGCATGAGCCTTCGCTGGGCGAAGCGCTCGCGTGACGAGTTCGATCGTCTCGAGAACCCGAACGCACTCTTCGGCATCGTCCAGGGCGGCATGTTCGAGCACCTGCGTGAGGAGTCGCTCGAGGGCCTCAAGGACATCGGCTTCCACGGCTATGCCGTGGGCGGCCTTTCCGTCGGCGAGCCCAAGGAGGACATGCTCCGCATCATGGACCACATCGTGCACAAGCTCCCCGACGACCGTCCGCGCTACCTGATGGGCGTGGGCACGCCCGAGGACCTCGTGGCCGGCGTCTCCCAGGGCATCGACATGTTCGACTGCGTGATGCCCACCCGCAATGCGCGCAACGGCTGGCTCTTCACCCGTTTCGGCGACGTGAAGCTCAAGAACAGCCGTTACCGCAACGATCTGCGTCCGCTTGATCCGAGCTGCAACTGCTACACGTGTCGCAACTTCACGCGCGCCTATCTGCATCATCTCCACAAGGTAGGCGAGATCCTCGGCGCGCGCCTCAACACGATCCACAACCTCTCCTTCTACCTTCAGATCATGCAGGAGATGCGCGACTCGCTTGAGGCAGGGACGTTCGAGGCCTGGAAGAAGCAGTTCGCCGAGGATCGCGCCCGCGGGGTGGAGTAAATCCTCCCGGAGTTTCTCAGTCAGAGATAAGGCAAGATCTTTATAATGTCTCAAATCTCCTTCGGCGGGACTCGCTTCCGCCGAAGGTTCCGATTTCACACATTCCTGAATCACTCTCGCCGCACGTCAAGCTTCTCGCGCTTTTCCGCAGAGCTTGCCGCTGAGCCGACCGTTGTGGAAAAATTCGTCGAGCCCGAAACGGTGCGCTCGCTGCCGAGCGGTTCCGGCCGCACGCCGAGCAAGCGTCGCGTGCCTACTTTCCTGTGGCTTGTCGCGTCATTCGTGTTTACACTCGTCGTCATCTTTGCCGTGTTCTGGTTCTTCCTGATCCGTCCTCAGCAGAAGCGCCAGAAGGAACACATGCAGATGTGCGAAGGCCTGACGCGCGGCGATGAAGTCACCACGCTCGGCGGCATTTCCGGCCGCATCGAGTCCGTCGATGAACAGACGATCGGCCTTCAGGTGGCTTCCGTCGACGGCAAGCCCGTTGTGATCCGCATGCAGCGCACCTCGGTCAGCGTTGTCCTCCCGAAGGGCACGCTGAAGATCTGAGCAGCATCAACGTGCACGCACTGAAGTGCACGAAGCGCTGAGAGCAGATGCTCTTGGCGCTTTTTTAAGCCCGGACGAGCGTCCGGGCTTAAACCCATTTTCGAACCCCACTTTCTTCAAGTGGTTTTCACAACGGTTGCGCCTGAGGAAAAATCCTGCGGCGCAACGGAGTAACATGCGATGAACCGCTATCCTCTCTGGAAATACATCGTCATCGTTGTCGCCCTTGTGATCGGTCTGGTCTACACCCTGCCGAACTTCTACGGCGAGTCTCCTGCAGTGCAGGTCTCGTCCGGCAAGGCGACGGTGAAGGTGACGGAGCAGACCCTGAAGACGGTCGAGGATCTTCTGCGCAATGCAGACCTGCATCCCAACGGCATCTTCTTCGAACAGGGCGCCCAGCAGAACACCGTGCGCGTACGCTTCGAGCCGACTGAGGCCGAAAAGCAGCTTCAGGCCCGCGAGGTCCTTGAAAAGGCGCTCAACCCGAACCGTGAGGACCCCGCCTACGTGGTGGCCCTGAACCTCACCCCGAACACCCCGCAGTGGCTGCTTTCGATCAGGGCGCTGCCGATGTATCTCGGCCTTGACCTTCGCGGCGGCGTGCACTTCCTGCTTCAGGTCGACATGCGCGCGGCCATTACGAAGCGCGCCGAAGCGACGCTCGCCGACCTTCGCACGCAGCTTCGCGACAAGCGCATCCGCCACACGGGCATGAACCGCGTGGGCAACGTGGTTGAAGTGAGCTTCGCTTCCGAAGAGGAACGCGCCCGCGCCAATGACCTGCTGCGCAACACGCAGCCTGATCTGGTGCTCTCGCTCCCCGAGGCTTCCGCCGCTCCGTACCTCCTGCGCGCCGAACTCTCCCAGAAGGCCGTCCAGAACGTCCAGTCCTACGCCCTGAAGCAGAACATCTCGACCCTGCACAACCGAATCAACGAACTCGGCGTTGCCGAGCCGGTGATCGCCCAGCAGGGTGCGGATCGCATCGTGGTTCAGCTTCCCGGCGTGCAGGATACGGCCAAGGCCAAGGACATTCTCGGCCGCACCGCCACGCTTGAAGTCCGTCTTGTCGACGACTCTCCTGAGGCGCTCGCCCAGCTTGCACAGGGCAACGTGCCCTTCGGCGATGAGAAGTTCATGGACCGCGAGGGCAACGTGCTTCTCGTCAAGCGCCGCGTGATCCTCACGGGTGAAAACCTCAACGACGCCCAGCCCGGCTTTGACAGCCAGACGCAGGAGCCGACCGTCAACCTCGAGCTTGACAGCCGCGGCGCCCGCATCTTCCAGGACGTGACCCGCGACAACGTCGGCAAGCGAATCGCCATCATCCTCTTTGAAAAGGGCAAGGGCGAAGTCGTGACGGCTCCCGTCGTCCGTCAGGAAATCGGCGGCGGCCGCGTGCAGATCTCCGGTCGCATGTCGACGGTCGAGGCGACCGACACGGCCCTGCTGCTGCGCGCCGGCTCGCTGGCTGCTCCGATGGAAATTGTCGAAGAACGCCTGATCGGTCCGTCGCTCGGCGAAGCCAACATTTCCGCGGGCTTCAAGTCCACGCTCTACGGCTTCATCGTGATCGCGATCTTCATGGCCGTCTACTATCAGGTCTTTGGTCTTGTGAGCGCCGCCTCGCTCGTGTGTAACGTGATGATGCTCATCGCGCTCCTGTCCATGCTTCAGGCTACGCTGACGCTGCCCGGCATCGCCGCCATCGCGCTGACGCTCGGCATGGCCGTTGACTCGAACGTGCTGATCAACGAACGCATCCGCGAGGAACTGCGTCTCGGTCGTCTGCCTCAGACCGCCATCAGCGAAGGCTACGATCGTGCCTTTGCGACGATTCTTGACTCGAACATCACGAGTCTCATCGCCGGTCTGGCGCTTCTGATCTTCGGTTCCGGTCCCGTCCGCGGCTTTGCCGTGGTGCACTGTCTGGGCATCATGACCTCGATCTTCACGTCGGTCGTGGTCTCCCGCTCGATGATCAATCTGATCTACGGCCGCCAGAAGAAGCTGACGAAGGTTCACATCGGTCAGATCTGGCGTCCGGACGCAGAGAAGACTGCTCGCTGATGAGGGGATAACATCATGGAATTTTTCCGCATTCACAAGACGATTCCGTTCATGCACTACAGGCATGTGCTGAATCTGATCTCTCTGGTGAGCTTCATCGTCGCCGTCTTCTGGATCTTTACGCACGGCCTTGCGTTCTCGATCGAGTTCACCGGCGGTACGCAGATGGAGGTCCGCTATCCGTCCGCGGCCAACACCGAACAGGTTCGACAGGACCTCAAGGCCGTCTCCAACGAAGTGCTCGTCCAGACCTTCGGCACGGCCTCCGACATCGTGATCCGCGTGCCGACCAAGCAGGGCTACACCTCGGGCCAGGTGGCCGAGGAGGTCATGAAGGTCATTCACCAGAAGACCCCTGAAGCCCAGCTCACCCGTACCGAATACGTCGGTCCCCAGGTGGGCGAGGAGCTTGCCCGCGACGGCGGCACGGCGCTTGCGCTCGTCGTGGCTGGCATCATGATCTACCTTGCCTTCCGATTCGAATGGAAGTTCTCGGTGGCGGCCATCATCGCCAACCTGCACGACATCTTCATCGTGCTGGGCATCTTCTCGGTGATGCAGTGGGAGTTCTCGCTTCCCGTGCTCGCTGCGGTGCTGGCGGTCCTCGGCTACTCCGTGAACGAGTCGGTGATCATTTTCGACCGCGTCCGCGAGCACTTCCGCACGATGCGTCGCGCCGACACGATGGAGGTCATCAACTCGGCCATTACGGCGACGATTTCGCGTACCGTGATCACGCATACGTCGACGCTCTGCATGACGCTCTCGATGTTCTTCTTCGGCGGTCCGGCGCTGCACTACTTCTCGCTCGCCCTGACGATCGGCATTCTGCTCGGCGTCTACTCCTCCGTCTTCGTCGCGGCGGCCATTGCGCTCTATCTTGGCGTGAAGCGCGAGGACCTCGTGCGTCCGGTCAAGAAGGACGAGGTTGAGGAAATGGTGCCGTAAGGTTGCTGCATCCTGCACCTCAAAATGAACAATGCCGTCCGGGCTTCGTGTTCGGGCGGCATTGTTCGTTATGGCGTTGATGAGATGCCGATCTGAGCCCTTACTTCATGAAGACGAAATAGACGGCCGCCACCAGACAGGCGAAGGCGGCGAAGTGGTTCCAGGCCAGATGCTGCTGAAAGGCGATGACGGAGAAGAGCGTGAAGACTGTCAGGGTGATGACCTCCTGAATGATCTTGAGCTGAATGAGCGAGAAGGGACCGCCGTTGCCCTCGAAGCCGATTCTGTTGGCGGGCACCATGAAGCTGTATTCAAGAAGCGCGATCGCCCAGGAAAAGAGCACGACGGTGTAGAGCGGCCAGTTGCTGATGAGTTTGGCGCTCTGGAGCTTGAGATGGGCGTACCAGGCGAGCGTCATGAAGACGTTCGAGACGAGCAGAAGCCCGACGGTTGCAAAGCCTTTGGAGAGCATGTCGGTCAGATGCTCCGTTCATAGAGTTGCATGAAGACGCCCCTCAGCAGGGAGTCCGTCATGCGGGTGAGCTGTTCGACACCCTCTTCGGGCGTGAGCTTGCGGATGGCCTGAAAGCTCACCTTCTGTTCGGTCATGGCGTCCTGCACGAATTTATTGGTGATGGCCTTTTTCGTCTGGTTCTCATACG
>ENA-ORPF01001354-ORPF01001354.1-human-gut-metagenome-genome-assembly--contig:-NODE-1354-length-20352-cov-3.447307_pt1 | contig 20352 bp, 16 predicted proteins | sample MGYA00242140_ERZ509070 | MGnify/ENA primary metagenome ERZ509070 (study PRJEB26280, sample SAMEA2338713) | human gut metagenome | biome: human gut; feature: human-associated habitat; material: faeces... | reverse complement strand
AATTATAAATCATGAAACAGACAACAAAGAACATTCTGGGAGTAGGAGCTATTATTCTTCTTAGCTCAGGAGTTGCAGGATTGACAACTTACAAATTGTTGCAATCCAATGATGCTGCCAAGGAGACATCTTTTAATGAGATGTTCCAGCAGAATCCCAATGTCAAATTGGCTGCTTTTGACGCGGTAAACGCTCAACCGGTTGACTTGACACAAGCTGCGGAGAATTCGCTTCATGCTGTCGTACATATAAAGTCTACTCAGGAAGCTAAAACAAGAACCGTTCAGCAAGCGCCGGATATTTTTGACTTCTTCTTTGGCGACGGACGCGGACAGCAGCGTCAGGTACAATCCCAGCCTCGTGTTGGTTTTGGTTCCGGAGTCATCATTTCCAAAGACGGATATATCGTAACCAACAATCACGTAATTGAAGGTGCCGATGAGATCAGTGTGAAGCTGAATGATAACCGTGAGTTCAGAGGACGTGTGATCGGTACTGACCCGAGCACAGACCTTGCTTTGATCAAGATTGAGTCTGATGATGATCTGCCTACTATTCCGGTTGGAGATTCCGAAACACTGAAAGTAGGAGAGTGGGTACTCGCCGTAGGAAACCCCTTCAATCTGAACTCTACAGTGACAGCAGGTATCGTAAGTGCCAAAGCCCGTACTTTGGGAGTATACAATGGCGGTATTGAATCTTTCATCCAGACAGATGCCGCCATCAACCAGGGAAATAGTGGTGGTGCACTGGTGAATGCGAAAGGCGAACTGGTAGGTATTAACTCCGTGTTGTCTTCACCTACGGGAGCATACGCCGGATACGGCTTTGCTATCCCTACCAGCATTATGACTAAGGTAGTTGCCGACCTGAAACAATACGGAACAGTACAGCGTGCCCTCCTTGGCATCAAGGGAGCTTCTTTGGGCAGCAGCATCATGGAAGATCAGAGTCCTATCGATAAGTCCGGTACTACACTGCGTGATAAAGCGAAAGAATTTGGCGTGGTAGACGGCGTATGGGTACGCGAAATCGTTGATAACGGTTCGGCTGCCAGTGCTGATATCAAGGTGGATGACGTAATTGTCGGTTTAGATAACAAGAAAGTACATAACTTTGCCGACTTGCAGGAAGCATTGGCTAAACACCGTCCGGGCGATAAGGTAACTGTGAAACTAGTTCGTGACAAGAAAGAAAAGTCAGTAGAAGTGACGCTGAAGAACGAACAGGGTACTACCAAGATCGTGAAGGAAGCTGGTATGGAAATTTTGGGTGCTGCATTCAAAGAACTGCCGGATGACTTGAAGAAACAGCTGAATCTCGGCTATGGTCTGCAAGTGACAGGCGTTTCTTCCGGTAAGATGTCAGATGCAGGAGTTCGTAAAGGCTTCATTATCCTGAAAGCTAATGACCAGCCGATGCGCAAAGTCAGCGATCTGGAAGAAGTGATGAAAGCCGCTGTTAAGTCTCCGAATCAGGTATTGTTCCTGACCGGTGTGTTCCCATCCGGTAAACGCGGATACTTCGCTGTCGATCTTACTCAAGAGTAATATATAAAATAAGGTAAGAAGATTATAGGATAAGCTAATGAAATAGAAAAAGGATGCCGTCATACAACTTGTCGGCATTCTTTTTTGTTTTATTAGTTGAAATCTTTTAAATTTGCATTAGACTTTTTTAATATTCCAATATATAGCAACTCAAAATAAGACAACTAATGAAACTATCAAAAAAAATTGCATTTACTATCGCTTCACTACCGATAGCGTTTACAATTGTTTCCCAGCATAAGGAAGCCACAAAGCCAAACATAATATTTATTATGAGTGACGACCACGCACGGCAAGCAATAAGCATTTACGGACACCCGATAGGCAAAGTTGCCCCTACTCCAAACATTGACCGCATTGGTAAAGAAGGAGCCGTTTTTCAAAACAACTACTGCTGTAATTCCATTTCAGGACCGAGCCGTGCCTCTATTCTTACTGGAAAACACAGCCACAAAAACGGCTTTATGCGTAACGGAAATGACAAATTTGATGGCTCTCAACAAACACTGCCAAAAATACTTCAAAAAAACGGGTACGAAACTGCAGTTATAGGCAAATGGCACTTAATTTCCAAACCTACAGGTTTTGATTACTGGAAGATTTTGAATGACCAAGGAGACTATTATAACCCGCAATTTATAACAGAAGGAGATACAAGCAGAGTTTCCGGATACGTTACAGAACTAATAACAGATTTCTGTAAAAATTGGCTTGAAAACGAACGTGATAAAAACAAACCGTTTTTCCTCATGATGCACCACAAAGCAGTGCATCGCAACTGGGTCCCAGCAGAAAAATACTACCATTTATACGAAAAAACAATATTCCCTCTTCCAAACAACTATTTTGATACATACGAAGGAAGATATGCAGCAGAAATGCAGAAAATGAATATATACCGGGACATGTACGAAGGACATGACCTAAAAATGGTTACTGGCATAGATAGTGACACCCTTTTGTTTGATCCTTGGCCACATGCCTTTCTTGGGACAATGACCAAAGAAGAGCAAGTAAGATTCTTTGAGGCCTATAAAGAACGAAACAACAATTTCTATTCTAAAAAGAGAAATCCAAAAGAAATAGCAGAATGGAAATATCAAAGATACCTGCAAGACTATATGGCATGCGTAAAAAGCGTTGATGATAGCGTTGGAGAAATAATGGAGTATCTAAAAACATCTGGGCTGGACAAAAACACCATAATAATCTACACAACAGACCAAGGTTTTTACCTTGGCGAACATGGATGGTTTGACAAGAGATTCATGTATGAAGAATCTTTTGGAATGCCTATGGTTATGAAATGGCATGGACACATAAAACCAGGCACACAAGTAAAAGGATTAACACAAAATATAGACTTTGCCCCAACGTTCCTTGATTTTTGCGGAATAAACATTCCTGAGGACATGCAAGGAGTATCATTCCGCAAACTAGTTGAAAATGGGGAAACGCCAAGCAATTGGAGAAAATCATTATACTACCACTATTACGAATATCCAGGCTTCCATAGCGTAAGAGCTCATTACGGAATAAAAACAGAACAATACAAACTCTTGAATTTCTACAAAGAAAACAAGATAGAACTATATGACCTCATAAACGACCCAGAAGAAATGCACAATATTTACGGACTTCCTGGAACAGAATACATAACTAAAAAACTAAGCAAAGAATTACAAAAATTGCAAGAAGAATACGAAGTTCCTGACAACCTGAAAAAATGACAAACAATCCATTCATAAAAAAGCCTATTTACATAATGGCTAAGCCAGTTGGCAGTAAGTGCAACTTAAATTGCGCTTACTGCTACTATCTGGAAAAAGGCAAATTATACTATAACTCACTCAACCATTCGGTTATGAGCGACAGTATATTAGAACAATTTATTGAGCAATACATTTTGTCTCAGTTTAGCGACAACGTCCTTTTCACATGGCACGGTGGCGAACCTTTACTTCTTCCTATTGAATATTACAAAAAGATAATAAAACTCCAGAGAAAACACTCTAACGGCAAAACAATTGACAACTGCATTCAAACAAATGCAACACTAATCAACGATGAATGGTGCAGATTCTTTAAAGAAAACGGGTGGCTTGTTGGAGTCTCAATCGACGGACCCCAACATTTCCACGACAAATACAGACAAAACACAAACGGAAATGGTTCTTTCAACAAAGTTATTGACGCAATAAACCTTCTAAATAAATGGCACGTGGATTGGAATGCAATGGCCGTTATTAATCGATATAATGCAAACTACCCACTAGATTTTTATAATTTTTTCAAACAAATCGGATGCCACTACATACAATTCACACCATGCGTTGAAAGAATAATTAATGAAGGTAATACAACGCGTCTTGCAAACGCTTCAGACGCACAAGAATGCCAAATCGCAGATTTCTCTGTCACACCAGAGCAATGGGGTAATTTTCTCTGCTCTGTTTTTGATGAATGGATAACTTGTGATGTTGGCGAATATTTTATTCAAACATTTGACGCTACTCTTGCAAATTGGGTTGGAGTAAATCCGGGTGTCTGCTCTTTATCTGACAGTTGCGGCAATGCAGGAATTATTGAACACAACGGAGACATATACGCGTGCGACCATTTTGTTTTTCCCAAATACAAATTAGGGAACATTCGAGATAACTCAATAATAGAAATAATGTACGGTTCAAAAGAAATTGATTTTGGCCAGTCAAAACACACCACACTACCTCTAAAATGCAAACAATGCAAATATCTATTCGCTTGCAACGGCGAATGCCCACGAAACAGATTTGCATATACTGATGATGGAGAAACAGGATTAAACTACCTTTGCAATGGATACTATAAATTTTTCAGCCATATAGAACCATTCATGGAATTTATGAAAAATGAACATAATTCAGGAATGGAACCAGCAAACATAATGCAATCCAATCTCGTAAAGGATTTAAGAAACAACCTAAAATAATTGACTCTGAAACATAAAAACATCCGCATATTTTGTATTACTCTCAAATTACATTATCTTTTGATAAGATAGGATGCGGTTCGGCATAGTCAAATTAAAAAACTTCGTTTTTTATTTGCCTCTGCGCTCACCTTTCACTATCTTTGCATAAAATGATATATTAGCAAAATAAGCCCCTAAAACGAATATAACTATGGATGAAATTATAGTACCTGAGGAATTTAACGACATTTGTCCGTTCTCCGATGAGGAATTTCACTCGCAGATGGAACAATTAGTCGCAGAAGAAGGCTTTAAGCACGCAATAACATGGGTTATTCCAGATATTGACTATAAAGCATTCTGTGACCAACTTCTCGCCATCCGTACCAAATATGATTTTCAGCACACAGCAATGCTACCATTCCTTGAGTTACTTGCAAACAAGACAACAGAAGGCATAACAGATTCAGGAATTGAGAACGTTGACCAAACCAAAGCATATACAATGATTACCAATCACCGTGACATTGTTCTTGATGCATCTTTCCTTAATCTTTCGCTTCTTAAACGCAATGCAAGGACAACAGAAGTTGCTATTGGTAACAACCTCTTGATATATCCTTGGATTGAAAAATTAGTCCGTCTTAACAAAAGCGTAATTGTCAAGCGCGACGTAGGAATGCGACACGCTTTGGAAGCGGCAATACAACTATCTGGATACATTCATTTTACAATAACACAAAAAAACGAATCCCTTTGGATTGCCCAACGCCAAGGAAGAGCAAAAGACAGTAGCGACGAAACTCAAGAAAGCCTCGTTAAGATGCTAAGCATTGCAGGCGGAAAAGATACGTTAAAAAACATTATGGAACTGAACATAATGCCAGTTGCCATAAGTTACGAACTTGACCCTAATGATTACCTCAAGGCAAGAGAATTCCTATTGAAGAAGAAAGACCCAGACTTCAAGAAAACAAAACGCGATGACCTTTTCAGTATGGAAACTGGTCTTCTACAAAATAAGGGAAGGGTTCACTTCACATTCACAAAATGCATCAATGAAGAGTTAGAGTCTTTGAAAGGTCTTGACAAGCAAGAGCAAATAAATGAAATATGCAAAATCATTGACAAGCATATACACTCAAATTATAGAATTTATCCAGGTAACTACATTGCCTACGACGAAAGATTCAAAACTAATCGCTTCAAAAGCGAATATTCACAGGCAGATATTGATAAATTCCATAACTACATTGATGGCCAACTGAAAAAGGTTATCAAGGAAATTGATTTCGAATTGAAAGATGAAGATTTCGCTTACATGAGAGAGATGATGATGATTATGTATTCAAATCCTCTTATAAACAAACTTAACGCCATTGGCGAAGAGTAAAATTTGAGATGAAAATACTTTTATCTATTGTCATCACACTTGTCATTTCTGTAATTACCATTGATTGGCAGATACTGAAAAGACTAAAAAAAAGCAAACACATCAGGCTGAAGAATGCACATATTGCATTCTCAGCCTTAATTTATATTGCACTTGCTTCAATTGCACTTGCTCTATTCCTTAAACTCCCCGTCAACTCTGGCGAATTTCTCTGGACACTATATTTCTGCCTGTCCGTTTTGATTTGCAAGTTTATTTACGCAATTTTTGCTATTCTATCAAAGATTCCAAAACTTTTCAAAAAGAAAGAATCTAAAGCAATAAGATTTATTGGTATAGCTATTACTTCAGTACTGTTTATTCAACTGGTTTGGTCTGCTTTCATTACACCTTTTCAAATAAACTTGCACAAAGAAACAATTATATCCCAAAAACTCCCTGATGAATTTGACGGATATAAGATTCTGCACTTCTCCGACCTTCACGCTGGAATATACGGTACAGACACTAAAGTAATTGACAGACTTGTAAAAGAAATAAATTCAACTAATCCTGATATAATTGTTTTTACAGGCGATATCGTTAGCCACAAAACCAACGAACTCGCTCCTTTCATTAAATCACTTAAGAAACTAAAAGCAAAAGACGGGATTTTTTCAGTTCTCGGGAACCATGATTATGGAGATTATACAAAATGGGCCAATTCAAAAGAAAAAGAAAACAACCTCAAAGAATTAATTGCCATTAATCAAGACTCATTAGGTTGGCGATTGCTGAATAATGAGATTTGCTACATTCATAAAGGAAGGGACTCTATTGCCGTTATTGGTGTTGAGAACTGGGGCGAACCACCTTTCAAACAATATGGAAACCTCAAAAAGGCAATGCCTAATAATACGGACTGCTTCAAAATGCTACTAACACATAACCCAAAGCATTGGGAAGCGGAGGTGTTAGGGAAAACCGACATTAACATAACTTTTTCTGGTCACACGCACGCAATGCAGTCAATGATTGAACTTGGAAACAAGATATACTCTCCTTCTTCTCTGAGGTACAAATATTGGGGTCGGCTTTACAGCGTTTCAAACCAATATATCAATGTTAATATAGGAGTGGGAATGGTAGGTATTCCTGCAAGGTTTGGAGCAAAGCCTGAGATTTCCCTCATAACATTAAAAACTAAATAATGACTACTGCAATAAATTTCATATCTGAAAGAACCGGCATATCTGCCAGACAAGTAACAGCGACCACAAAACTGTTGGACGACGGTTCTACAATTCCTTTCATCAGCAGATACAGAAAGGAAGCAACTGACAGCCTTAACGAAGTAGAGATTCAGGCAATTTCTATGGCTTATGAAAACTTCAAAGAATTGGAGAAAAGGAAAGAGTTTATTATTCAAGCCATTGAAGGGCAAGGGTTACTTAGCAATGAACTTAAAGAGAAAATAAAGAATTGCATTCAGGAAAATGAACTTGAAGACCTTTACTTGCCATATAAACCCAAAAGACGCACAAAGGCCGAAATTGCAAAAAAACGCGGTTTAGAGCCATTGGCTAAGATTATAATGGCACAAAACACGCAAGATATAAACAAAACTGCAATTAAATACAAAAATGAAGAAGTTCAATCTGCTGATGATGCTATTTCTGGAGCGGCAGATATTATTGCTGAATGGATTTCTGAAAATCAAAGCACAAGAAATATAGTTAGAAATGCATTTGAAAAATATGCAGTTATCTCATGCAAGGTATCAAAAGGCAAAGAGGAAGAAGCAGCCAACTACCAAAATTACTTTGACTACTCTTCTTCCCTGAAAAAATGCAACTCCTACCGCATTCTTGCAATGCAAAGAGGAGAAAAAGAAAACCTGCTACAAGTTTCAATTGATATTGATAAAAGTATTATCCTTGAAAAAATAGAACGTAAATACATACGTTCAAATAACGAATGCTCAAGCATAATTAAAGAAGCAATCGCCGACAGTTACAAACGGCTTATCAAGCCATCCATTGAAAACGAATTTGCCACATTGAGCAAGGAAAATGCTGACAGCACTGCAATCGCCCTATTCGCTGACAACGCACGACAACTGCTCTTTGCTCCACCTCTTGGACACAAAAGAGTTCTTGCTATTGACCCAGGATACAGAACAGGTTGCAAAATTGTTTGTCTTGACGAGCAAGGAAACCTCCTGCATAACGATACTATATACCCTACTCCACCTAAATCAGAATTTACTTTATCTGCAAAAAAACTGTCATATCTCATCGAAGCATATAAAATAGATGCTATCGCCCTTGGAAACGGCACTGCCAGCAGAGAAACAGAGAAATTCCTGCAATCAATAAGATACAGTCGAAAAATAAACATTTATATTGTCAGCGAAGACGGTGCTTCAATCTACTCCGCTTCAAAGATAGCAAGAGAGGAATTTCCAGACAAGGATGTTACCGTTAGAGGAGCAGTTTCCATTGGCAGACGCCTACTCGACCCATTGGCTGAACTCGTTAAAATCGATCCGAAATCTATTGGAGTTGGTCAGTATCAGCACGACGTTGACCAAAACAAACTAAAGAAAGCACTTGAATTCACAGTTGAAAGTTGCGTAAACAGCGTTGGCGTAAACATCAATACCGCTTCTAAAGAACTCCTAACATACATTTCCGGACTTGGACCACAACTTGCCCAAAACATCGTTACATACAGGGCTGAAAATGGAGACTTTACGAACAAGGAGCAACTGCTTAACGTACCACGTTTAGGAATAAAAGCATATCAACAATGTGCTGGATTTGTAAGAGTTCCTAACTCCGAAAATCCACTTGACAATACAGCCGTTCACCCAGAAAACTACAATATAGTCAGCAAGATGGCTAAAAACTGCAACTGCTCCATCAACGAACTAATTAGCAACGAAAGTATTCGTAAAAGCATTGATTTATCAAAATATACCGACAATAATGTAGGCCTGCCAACACTTAACGACATTATGCAAGAACTGGAAAAGCCAGGTCGTGACCCGCGAAAGACAATAACAGTCATGCAATTTGAGGAATCAGTAAAAAGTTTTGAAGACTTGAAAACCGACATGGTTATAAACGGTATTGTAACCAACATAACTCAATTCGGAGTATTCGTTGACATTGGCATAAAGGAAAACGGATTAATACATATTTCAGAACTTTCTGACTCTTATGTAAGCAATCCCTCTGACATTGTAAAAATCCACCAACAAATTAAAGTACGGATAAAGGAACTTGACGAACAAAGAAAGCGAATTGCTTTATCAATGAAAGGAATAAAATAACTATGAACATACTTACAATCTCTATTGGTAGCAACAGTAATGACAAAGAAAAGCAAATCAATAACTGCTTATTGTGGATAAAAGCAAACTTTGATTTCATTGCTGTTTCGGATATATACAATAGCCCAGCCACAAACGGGAAAGACCCTGATTACATGAACGCTGTCGCAATTATCAAATCTGAAGAATCACACCAAAACCTTGTGAAAAATTTCAAAGACTATGAATCTTCATGTGGAAGAACAGATGACAGCAAAATCAAAGGTGAAATACCTATTGACCTTGACATCGTTATTTGGAACGATAAAATAATTCGTAATAAAGACTACAATCAAGAATACTTTAAAATTGGTTGGAAACAAATAAATAAACAGGAAAATGAATAACTTAAAAATCAGTCCAATTGGAATAGGAATACTTTTAGTGTCAATCGCATACATTGTCATAAAAGCAGATTGCGACACAGCTTGGTACGGATATATTGACGACTTCTTCGTTTTTCTTTCAGGATATACATTTTTTATGGCAACGAGGTATCAAAACTCAAACCTGAAAAGAATACTCCTGCTAATATCAGGCACGCTATTTATAATCGGAATGCTCTCTTTAATAGCCCTAATTCTATTTTCATAACGAAAAATAGTTAAACAAATCCAATATAGACATATATTTGGACATTTAAAACTATTAAAATAGACATAAACATAACTTAAAATAAAAAATTGTAGTAAATTTGCAAGTGATGTAAAATAGTTACATCACTTACATAAATAAAAATATAAACACTAATTTTTAATATTATGAATATTTCTCACATTGAGCATCTTGGAATAGCAGTTAAAAGTCTTGAGGCTGCAATTCCTTACTATGAAGAAGTACTAGGTCTTAAATGCTATGCTATCGAGGAAGTAGCAGACCAAAAAGTTAAAACTGCATTCTTCAAGGTTGGACAAACAAAACTTGAATTATTGGAACCAACAGCAGAAGACAGCCCAATCGCTAAATTCCTTGAGAAAAAAGGCGAAGGCATTCACCACTTGGCATTTGCAACAGATGGTGTCGCTAATGCTTTGGCTGAAGTTGAAGCAAAAGGCGTTCGCCTTATCGACAAAGCGCCTCGTAAAGGTGCAGAAGGTCTTAACATTGCATTCCTTCACCCGAAATCAACAATTGGTGTTCTCACTGAACTTTGCGAAAAACCGGAATAATTAGAATTTCATTTACACAAAATCATATTATGAGCAATCAACTTGAAAAAGTGCAACAACTTATCGCTTTACGCGAGAAGGCACGTTTGGGCGGTGGCGAAAAAGCAATCGCCAAGCAGCACGAAAGAGGTAAATACACAGCTCGCGAACGTATCGCACAACTTCTTGACGAAGGAAGTTTCGAAGAATTTGACATGTTCGTTGAGCACCGCTGTACAAACTTCGGCATGGAAAAGAAACATTACCTTGGCGATGGCGTAGTTACTGGTTACGGTACTATCGAAGGCCGCTTGGTATATGTATTTGCACAAGACTTTACAGTATCTGCAGGTTCTTTGTCTGAAACAATGGCATTGAAGATTTGCAAAATCATGGATATGGCTATGAAGATGGGTGCGCCTGTTATCGGTCTTAACGACTCTGGTGGTGCACGTATCCAAGAAGGTATCAACGCTCTTGCTGGTTACGCTGAAATTTTCGAACGTAACATTCTCGCATCTGGCGTTGTTCCTCAAATCTCTGCAATCCTCGGCCCATGTGCCGGTGGTGCCGTTTACTCTCCAGCACTTACTGACTTCACTATCATGACTAAAGGCATCTCTTATATGTTCCTTACTGGTCCTAAAGTTGTGAAGACTGTTACTGGTGAAGACGTTACTCAAGAGCAACTTGGTGGTGCAACAATGCACTCATCAAAATCAGGTGTAGCACACTTCGCTACTGAAGACGGAGAAGAAGCTCTTCAACTTATCCGCAAACTTCTCAGCTTTATCCCACAAAACAACCTTGAGGAAGCACCTCTCGCAAACTGCACTGACCCAATCGACCGTCTTGAAGACGCTTTGAACACTATCGTTCCTGATTCTCCTAATAAGGCATACGATATGTATGAAGTTATCGGTGCAATCATCGATAACGGCGAATTCCTTGAAGTTCAACGCGACTACGCAAAGAACATTATCATCGGCTTCGCTCGTTTCAACGGACAATCTGTAGGTATCGTTGCTAACCAACCAAAATACCTTGCTGGTGTTCTTGACTGCAACGCATCTCGTAAGGCTGCTCGCTTCGTTCGCTTCTGCGACGCATTCAATATTCCAATCGTTTCTCTTGTTGACGTTCCAGGATTCCTTCCAGGTACAGGTCAAGAGTACAACGCTGTTATCCTTCACGGTGCTAAACTTCTTTATGCTTACGGTGAAGCAACAGTTCCAAAAGTAACAGTAACAATCAGAAAGAGTTATGGTGGTAGCCATATCGTTATGAGTTGTAAGCAACTTCGTGGTGACATGAACTACGCATGGCCAACAGCAGAAATCGCTGTTATGGGTGCTGCAGGTGCTGCAGAAGTTCTTTACGCTCGCGAAGCAAAAGAGCAAGCAGATCCAGCTGCATATATTGCTGACAAAGAAAAAGAATACAATGATTTGTTCTGCAACCCATACAATGCTGCAAAATACGGTTACATTGATGACGTTATTGAACCACGCAACACTCGTTTCCGTATCATCCGTGCATTACAGCAATTATCAACTAAAAAGTTGTCTAATCCTGCTAAAAAGCATGGTAATATTCCATTATAATAATATTACATTATGAATAAAAAAGTTATAGTTCTATTACTCTGTGCCATCGCTTCTGTTGCAGGCATATCTGCCCAAGGCAGAAAAGCCGTATGCATCAACGAGATTATGGTTCAGAACGATAGTAACTACATTGACGATTACGGACAATACAATGCGTGGATTGAACTTTTTAACTCATCTTTCGCACCGGTAGAAACATCAAGTATGTTCCTTACAAACGATAAGAACAACACAAAGATGTATCCGGTTCCACGTATGGACGTTAACACAGAAATGCCACCACGCCAACACTTGCTTTTCTGGGCTGATGGAGAACCTAACAAAGGCACATTCCACATCAGTTTCAAGCTAAAGCCAGGTGAAGAAAACTGGATTGGTCTTTATGATGCTGACGGCAAAACCCTAATCGACGAAGTTACTATTCCGGCTACGTTGGCTCCAAATCAATCTTACGCAAGAAAGATTGACGGAGTTAAAAATGCTGAAAACGATGCAGAAGCATGGGAGATCCGTGACGGAAGCAATGAGAAATACATTACTCCGAGCAGCAACAACATCATTATTGACGGTAACAAAAAAATCGAGATGTTTGAAAAACATGACAAAACCGGTTTGGGTATGACCGTTCTTGCAATGGGTGTTGTTTTCATGGCTCTTATCATCCTTAGCGTTTGCTTCAGGGCTCTTGGTAAAGTGAACGAGAAAATCGCAAAACGCAAAAAGGCAGAATCTACTTCTAACCAAGAATTTGCCACAAGTGCAACAGGTGCTGACTCAGGCGAAGAAATCGCTGCTATTGCAATGGCTTTACATGAGCATCTGAACATGCACGACCACGAAGATTTAGTACTAACAATCAACAAGGTAAAAAAGGCTTATTCTCCTTGGAGCTCAAAGATTTACTCTTTACGTCAGACTCCTCACAAGTAAACACCCAATTAACTTATCTAAAAATGAAAGAATATAAATACAAAATCAACGGAACTGAATATAACGTATCTGTTGGTGATATTGAAAATAACGAAGCACAAGTTCTTGTAAATGGTGTTCCATATAAAGTAGAACTTGAAGAGCAAGTTAAACCAGTTGTTGTTGCTCGTCCAAAGGCCGCTGCTGCTCCAAGAACAGAAACAGGCTCTAAAATAATCTCTAAACCATCTGCTGGTGGCGGAGCTGGTGCAGTCAAGGCTCCACTTCCTGGCGTTATCCTTGACATCAAGGTAAAAGTTGGCGATACTGTTTCTCCTTCTGACACAGTTGTTATCCTTGAAGCAATGAAAATGGAAAACAACATCCATGCTGACAAAGCAGGTGTCGTTAAATCTATCGAAGTCAACAAGGGCGATTCTGTTCTTGAAGGCGCAACTATTTTAACAATAGAATAATAAATTATGGAATTATTTGATTTCTTAGGCCAAAACTTAGCTGACTTCTGGAGTTTCACTGCTTTTGCAAATGTAACCTGGGAGCATCTTGTTATGCTTGCAGTCGGCTTGTTCTTCATTTGGCTGGCTATTAAACACGACTTCGAGCCATTGCTTCTCGTTCCGATAGGCTTTGGTATCCTCGTGGGTAATATACCTTTCAAAATTGATGCTGGTTTAGAGGTTGGTATATATGAAGAAGGCTCTGTCCTCAACATCCTTTACAATGGTGTAAGCGCCGGCTGGTATCCTCCGCTTATCTTCCTCGGTATCGGTGCTATGACTGACTTCTCCGCTCTTATCGCAAACCCTAAACTTATGCTTATTGGAGCAGCTGCTCAATTCGGTATTTTTGGTGCTTATATGGTTGCATTGGCATTAGGATTCGCTCCAGACCAAGCAGGTGCAATCGCTATAATAGGTGGCGCTGACGGTCCTACTGCTATCTTCCTTTCATCAAAACTTGCACCAAACCTAATGGGCGCAATCGCTGTTTCCGCTTACTCTTACATGGCTTTGGTTCCTGTTATCCAACCGCCAATCATGAAGTTGCTTACAACAAAGAAAGAACGCGTCATAAAGATGAAACCGGCTCGTGCCGTTTCTCAAAAGGAGAAAATCATGTTCCCTATCGTGGGGCTTCTCCTAACTTGCTTCGTCGTTCCTACTGCTTTGCCTTTGCTCGGTATGCTATTCTTTGGTAACCTACTTAGAGAAAGTGGCGTTACCACTCGTTTGGCAAAAACTGCAAGCAATGCACTTAACGACATCATCGTTATGCTTCTCGGTTTGACTGTTGGTGCTTCTACTCAGGCATCTGAATTCTTAACATTTGATACAATCAAAATTTTCGCACTTGGTTTCATGGCGTTCATCATCGCTTCTACATCAGGCGTATTATTTGTTAAGTTCTTCAACCTTTTCTTACCGAAAGGAAAGAAAATCAATCCGCTTATTGGTAACGCAGGCGTTTCTGCTGTTCCAATGTCTGCACGTATATCTAACAACATCGGTCTTCAATACGATCCAAGCAACTACTTGCTTATGCATGCTATGGGTCCGAACGTTGCCGGCGTTATCGGTTCTGCTGTTGCAGCAGGTGCTCTCCTCGGATTCCTCGGATAATAATAACATTATTCATATTGCAAAGGGTACGCTAACCAAGCGTACTCTTTGTTTTTTATACCATTTTTTCTGCACCTTGCAAACATAACTGATACACAATAGTCATTTTTACAAAAATAATTATTATTTTTGCAAATTATTATTGACTATTAAATACTTATATAATTATGTCGGAAATCGAAAACAAGGAACTGACTCCGGAAAAAGAAAGCGGATTGAACTTTGTCGAGCAACTCGTTGCCGAAGACCTCAAAGCAGGTAAAAACGGCGGACGCCTCAACACTCGTTTCCCGCCAGAACCAAACGGTTATTTGCACATTGGCCACGCTAAGGCAATATGCATGGACTTCGGAGTTGCTGAAAAATTTGGAGGAACTTGCAACCTCCGTTTTGACGACACCAACCCGGTGAAAGAAGACGTTGAATACGTTGACTCCATTAGAGAAGATATCAAGTGGCTCGGTTACGACTGGAGCGATAGAGAATATTATGCTTCTGACTATTTCCCTCAACTTTTCGATCTTGCTATAAGATTGATAAAAGAAGGCAAGGCTTACGTTGACGAACAAACTTCTGAACAAATAGCAGAACAAAAAGGAACGCCAACCCAGGCTGGAAAAAACAGTCCTTTTAGAGACAGACCTATTGAGGAAAACCTTGACCTTTTCCAAAGAATGAATAACGGTGAATTTGAAGAAGGTTCAATGGTTCTTCGTGCAAAAATTGATATGGCATCTCCGAATATGCACTTCAGAGACCCAATAATGTACCGTATAATTAAGCACCCTCACCACAGAACTGGGGACAAGTGGAAAGTATATCCGATGTATGACTTTGCACATGGTCAGTCAGACTATTTCGAAGGAGTTACACACTCTATCTGTACTCTGGAATTTGTTCCTCACAGACCTCTTTACGAATATTTTGTTAAAGAATTGGCAGATGAAACATACTGTCCACGCCAGATTGAATTCAACAGACTCAATCTAACATATACAGTACTAAGCAAACGCAAATTGTTGCAATTGGTAAAGGAAGGTCTAGTTGATGGATGGGATGACCCTCGTATGCCTACAATCTCCGGCTTGCGCCGCAGAGGATTCACTCCTCAATCAATCAAAGCATTCATTGACAGAATCGGCTACACAAAATTTGAGGCAGTTAATGACATTTCATTACTTGAGTTCAGCATTCGCGAAGACCTCAACAAACATGCAACCAGAGTTTGTGCTGTTATCGATCCTGTAAAGGTTGTTATAACGAACTATCCAGAAAGCCAAGTTGAAGAAGTAGATATGGAAAACAACCCGGAAGAAGAAAACTATGGAACTCATAAAATGCCTTTCTGTAGAGAAATCTTCATTGAAAGAGAGGACTTTATGGAAAATCCTCCAAAGAAATTTTTCCGTTTAACTCCAGAAAAGGAAGTTCGACTAAAAGGCGCTTACATTATCAAATGTACAGGATGCAAGAAAGATGAAGAAGGTAACGTAATTGAAATATACTGCGAATACGACCCAGAATCAAAATCCGGCATGCCTGGCAGCACAAGAAAAGTTAAAGGAACTCTTCACTGGGTATCTGCAAAACATTGCGTTGATGCTGAAGTAAGACTCTACGACAGACTTTTCTGTGTTGAAAATGCTTCTGAGGTTAAAGACCGCGATTTCCACGAATTGCTTAACCCAAATTCAATCACAGTTGTTAAGAACGCCAAAATAGAACCTTTCCTCGCAGAGAAAGCTGAATCTGGAACGCATTTCCAATTCCAAAGAATTGGATATTTTACACCAGACTCTAAAGACTCAAAACCTGGCAAACTTGTCTTCAATAGAACAATAACCCTTAAAGACAGTTGGCAAAAAATAAATAAGTAAATAATAAATTATTTTCATTTCGGGGTATAATTCATGTATTGGGATTATACCCCGATTTTTTGTGCAAAAAATAAATAATAGGCAAACTGACTATCTTTTATATTAATACCGAAACAACAGGAAATTAATTAAAATTAAAAGCAAATTTACACAAATTACATAAAACTTTTATTTATTCACAAAATATGTTTTATAACATAAAAATTAGACTCAGTTTTATAGTTACGATTTAAAAACTTTAATATACATTTGCACGCTGAACTTTCGATTTATAACTAAAATATTTCAAAACGAACTATTAAAATTAAGAAATTACATAAAACAAAATAAATACTTATGAAGAAAAAAACATAAAGTAATTACAAAAATCACAAAATAATAATATACCTACCAGATGCAAAACAAAAACTGAATATTTACAAATAAATCCATACTTTTTAAACTTTTGAATATCTAAAATTATTCAACAATATTCATCTTAAAATTTAAATTATGTTTAAAAACCTTGTTCGAATAGGCTTGTTAAGCACTGCAGCTCTAACAGCCTTCACCTCTTGCGAAAATCAAGAGTTTACAAATGAGAACGTTGATGCTAAGAGAGTAGAAGTACAAAAAATCTCTGCAGAATTAGCAAAAGTTCGTGACTACGTACCTTTGTATGCAGTTGTTGCACACAGAGGATCTACATTCTGGGTTCCTGAAGAAACTGAATCAGCATGGCGCTGGGCTCGTGAAATGGGTGTTGACTATCTTGAGTCAGACTTGCAATGCACTAAAGACGGCGTTGTACTTGCAAATCATGATGAAAACTTGAAAAGAACAACAAATATTGAAAATGTATTCTCTGAATATGTTCCTCAGACACGCGTTGCATTCTATGAATCATTAGGTTTTTCTCATGAAGATGCCGTAGAACAATATAACATTGACGTTGCAAACTTCAGACCATTCTACACACTTTCATATTACTACGAAGAACTTTTAATGCTTGACGCAGGTTCTTGGTTTAACGAAACAAGCATCGAACAAGCAAGAGAATCTTTCAAAGGAACTCAATTTGTTTCTGCTCTTCAAGACCAAATTGCATATGCTGAAGGTAAAATGCTAAAGAAAGATAGTGACGGAAAGCGTATCTTAACAAAACGTGTAAAACCTGAATTTCAAGGCATGACGCTGAAACAAATTCGCGAAGCAATCGCAGCAAAAGGCGAATACAATCCTAAATATATGGACTTCGTTGAATACGATTTTGCTAATTCATACGTAGCAGACCCTCAAGACACTGGTCACCGCCCTGGTATTTATATCGAATTTAAGGAATCTTGGTTGAACCCTGGAAACATGGAGCAACGCGTATATGATGTCCTTGATGAATGCGGTTGGAACATTATTACAAAACCTGCAACAGAAACTGCATTCTATAAAAATGGAAAAGTAAACATTGGTAATACAAACGGTAAGGTTATCCTTCAAACTTTCTCTTTCGACGCATTGGTTCGCGCTTCTAAGGTATTTAACGGAAAAGTTCCTATGTGCTATCTATTGTGGGAAGGCACACACGCAACAGACTTGACATATACAACTCCTGCTGGTTATGCAGACTTTATCAAGATGGCTCAAGACAACAAGGCGCACATTATTGGCCCGGCTATCGCTGGTGCACCAAACAACTATCCTGAAATGAATGAACCTTGGCAAGCATATATGATTCGCAAGTCTGGCATGATTAATCACCCATACTCTTTTGACTCTTACGCGCAAATGGCTAAATACATGGGTCTTTACAATTATGGTAACCCAACAGAATTCGATGACCTTCTCCGTATAGACGTACCTGCTACTTCTCATACAACTTTCTCAGGAACAACTTCACTCCCTGTATATATGGATGGCTTCTTCACAAACCGCTCAGAAATGTCTCTCCTTTACATGGTTGAAAACGGTTTCCGCGGTAATGCAAAGTTACCTAACCCATTCCACCCGGGCGAATACTTCGATAACTCCCAAGCACCAACAACTGTTCCAGACGCAGTTGAAACTTTAAAAAGACTTGGTTACTAATTTTATTAATTGAATATTAAATCTTAAGAATATTCTGATATGAAAAAATATATTTTAATGCCTGTTTTGGCATCTGTCGCAATGGTAGGTTTTGCACAAGATTTCGACACCGACCCTACTGTTCGTATTGATAATGAAAAAGAAGACCTTCACTTCACAGTTGGAGCACGCATGATGGCTGACGTTGCTTACTATCATTCAGATTTTACGCCAATGAAATCAGGTGCAGCTCTTACTGACGCTCGCCTTCGCGCTTCTTTGGAATATAAAGACTGGTACTTCTATGCTGACTTCGGTTTTGGTAAAGGTAAATTCTCTCAAAAAAACATTTTTGTTCAATACTCAAAGGAAGCAGAAGCAGGTAAACATTACGTAAAAGCAGGATACTATAACGACCCTGCCGGTTCAATGGCTCGGAACACATCTATTGGTAGTTACCACTTCATCTCTCGCCCAGGTTCTGCAATTGCACTCGGCGAAGGTCGCGAACTTGGTATCACTTACAAATTTGAAAACAAAAACTGGTACGCTGCACAAGGCATTTTTACTGAAGACAAATATAATTCGCAAGAAGCAGGCTTCAATGGCGTAACTGTCGCAGGCCGTTGGCTATGGCGTCCTATCAATGAAAACAACGAAACTTTCCACATCGGATTAAATGCTCGATACGCAAAGCTTGGTGGCGGAGTTGTTGAAAAAAATGTATTGAAAAAAACTTTGTCTTTAGGTCAATCTCTTGAAACATACGTTGATGATACTGAAAAATTTGTAAGTTGCGAAATTCCATGGGCTAAAAGCACTGCTGACTTAGGAGTTGAAGCTCTTTACAAAAATGACAAATTCTTTGCTCGTGGTGAATATATGTTCAAATACATTGCTAAAAAGCGTGACTCTGAAACATTATTCATCGCAGACCAAAACAATATTGACGCATGGGGAACTCTTGACGCATGGATTACAGCTAATCCTTTGAAGGACAATAAATTCCATGGCGGTTATGTTGAACTTGGTTACCTGTTGTTAGGAAAACCTTATTCTTACAATAATGCAGAGGGCATCCTTGGTGGTCTTAACGGTAAATCTCTTGAAATCGTTGCTCGTTACAACTACACTGGATTGAACAACTTGATTGACGGAGAATACTATTCTGCAGGTCGTGACCAATACTATCCAACTGGATATATGCAAGACTATCCTTTCAAGTCTGCTGCGATCTCAGGCGGTAACGTTCACTCTGCCACTATCGGTATCAACTATGCTTTCAACAAGTTCTGTGCTGTTATGGTTAATTACACATACAACAAACTTGATCGAGACAGATACTCATACGACGACAACTTCCACTCTCTACAAGCAAGATTGATGTTCCAATTCTAATGAGAATAATTTCTCAAAATAATTAACAGAACTAAGGTGCGGCAAATTTTTAACTGTCGCACCTTTGTTTTAAATTCTCTATTAAAATTTATTACTGCTCGCTAAACTTTTTAGAGCGATAGAAAAAAATTAGGGCTGATTCCATTTGCAGGATTCAGCCCTAAATGGTTATTTTTGGTGTCGCCAAACAATCCATGAATAACCATGAGTAAAAGTACAAATTTCCTCGGACAGCCGACGCAATGGCACTGAAGAGTGGATAAAGCGGCTTAGAATCATTGATTCCACTACTATCACGCTGTTCTCCAATGCTATTTTCAAGTGAGTTGGCAGGCACCCCAAGACCGGAAAGAAGAAAGGCGGCATCAAGGTACACTCGGTAATACACGCCAATGAGGGTGTTCCCTGCGATGTGCAGTTCACTTCAGCGGCAACTAACGACTCATTCATGCTTGCTCCGAGTCATTACAGGCACAACGAGA
>ENA-ORPF01001351-ORPF01001351.1-human-gut-metagenome-genome-assembly--contig:-NODE-1351-length-20415-cov-2.554764_pt1 | contig 20415 bp, 11 predicted proteins | sample MGYA00242140_ERZ509070 | MGnify/ENA primary metagenome ERZ509070 (study PRJEB26280, sample SAMEA2338713) | human gut metagenome | biome: human gut; feature: human-associated habitat; material: faeces... | reverse complement strand
CGCTACATTTATATAACCGACGCGCTGGATGATCTTGAAAAAGACGCCGCGCGGGGTGAGTTCAACCCCATTCTCTGTCTTTACGGCCGGATGCCGGAGAGGGAGGAGCGTGAAGAACTGAAAAATGCCGTCATCGCGGGATTGGCCGATCTCGAACCGGTCATGGATCTTTTCCCGCCAAGTTGCCCCGAACAAAAGGAGATTCTGCGAAACATTCTGTATCTCGGCATGACCGATACACTCAGGAAGATCACGGATGGCGCGGCCGTCCACAAGGAGGAAAAGCGTGAACAATAATCCCTATCAGGTGCTGGGCGTGTCGCCTAACGCCGATGACGAGGAAATCAAAAAGGCCTATCGGGAACTGGCTCGGAAATATCATCCCGACCGTTATCGGGACACGGATCTCTCGGAACTGGCGGGAGAAAAGATGAAAGAGATCAACGCCGCCTACGAGGAGATCAACCGGATGCGCGCCGAGGGCGCGGCCCAGCCAAAGGGGGCTCCCGGCGGGAGCACCGGCGCAGGTCCGTCCGGGAATCCCGGCGCAGGTACTCAGGGGGGGAGTTACGCCGGCGCTTCCTATCACGCCACTTCGTATTCCGAGGCCGCGCGGGAAAAATTTGCCCTCATCCGCAGTTGCATCAATGCCGGAAACCTCACGGAAGCCGAGCGCCTGCTCTCGGAGATCGAAGAGAGCGACCGCGGCGCAGAATGGGTGTTCCTGAACGGTTGTCTTCAGCTCTACCGCGGCGCCTATGTCGATGCACAGCGTTCTTTTGAAAGCGCCTACCGCATGGAGCCGACCAACAATGAATACTGGACTTTCAAGGAAAAAATGCGGAGCAAGGCCAAAAACTTTTCGGGCGGATATGATACAAACGGAAAGGGAAACGGATGCAGCGGATGCGATTTTTGTTCTTCGCTCATCTGCGCGGACTGCTGCTGTGAGTGCATGGGCGGGGATCTGATCCCCTGTTGCTGATGAATCCGCAGGAAGGGCGCGCCCGGACCCGCCGCATGGCCACCGCCGCCGTGCTTTCGGCGCTTGGGGTTGTGTTTTTGGGCGTGGGGGCGCTTCTGGAAGTGCTGGATCTGACCATGGCCGCAGTGGCTTCGGTCTGCGTGGTTTTTGCCGTCATTGAACTTCGTGGCGGTTATCCGCTGGCGGTTTATCTGGTCACCTCGTTTCTGTCGCTTCTGTTGTTGCCCGTCAAAACCCCGGCGCTCATTTATTTTCTGTTTGCCGGGTATTATCCGATGCTCAAGGCCTTTTTTGAAGGACATTTTAAAAAGCCGCTTTCATGGTTGTTCAAGATCCTGTCATTCAATGCGGGGCTTGCGCTTTCGGTGTTTGTGGCGCTGCGTTTCTTCACGGTGGGGGAAAATTCGCTTTTTTCCTATCGCTATTTGCTGCTGCTCATCGGTACGCCGGTTTTCGTGCTGTACGATCTGGCTCTCACCCGTCTCATCACGGCCTATGTGTTGCGCTGGCGCGACCGGTTTCATTTCACACGAAAATAAAAAGGGGCGCGGCGCCCCTTTTTAGTTGAGAAAAAAACGCGCAAACAGCCACGCCGAAAAAAGACAGAGCAAAAAATTTTGCCCGTATCGGAGCAGCATGCACCCGGAGAGCGAAAAAAGAAAAAGCAGCGTGAGATAGGTGGTGCCCGCCGAGATACGGTCCACGGCGGCGGGCGGGAAAAAGAAAGAGAGCGCGGCGCAAAGCGCCCGCCCGCCGTCCGAACCGCGAAACGGAAGCAAATTGAAAAGGGCAAAGGAAAGACTGCTGTAAAAAAAGTATTTCAAAAACGCAGATCCCAGCAAGACCGGGGCGAAAAGGAGCGGCAACAGCGAAAAAAGCGGCCCTGCAATCACCAGAAAAAATTCCTCGCGGTAAGAGGGGAGTCGGGTGGGATACAGCCGCGCGCCCAAGAGGTCAAACTCCATCCGGGAAAAGCGGATGCCAAGCCATCGCCCCATCAGCAGATGCCCGCTTTCATGAAGCGCCGCCGCGAGAAGCGCGGCGAGAAAGAGCATCCCTCCTTTTAAAAGGAGCACCGGAAAAAGCAACAGCACACCGGGTGAAAATGAAATTTTCAATGCGTTCACCTCCGCCCTATTCTATGCGAGGCGCATCACGCTCACCCATGGTAAGAAAAATTTGCGCCCCGGAAAGAGCCGAAAAGAGAAAGAAAGGAAAAGGGAAATGGTTCAAACAAACAAAAGACCTGTCGGGCGGTTTGCCCCCACCCCCAGCGGCCGGTTGCATCTGGGCAATCTGGCCTGCGCGTTGGTGGCCTATCTGTCGGTGGCCGCAAGGGGCGGCGCTCTCCGGCTCAGAATAGAAGATCTGGATGCCGCGCGGTGCGCGGCCATGGAAGAAAACACCCGGTGGCTTCTGGACGATCTTTCGTATTTCGGGATCCCCTTTGAGGGAGAGGTGCTGTATCAGTCCCGGCGCACGGAGATCTATGAGCAGGCATTCAATAAGTTAAAGGAAAAAGGACTCATTTATCCCTGTTATTGCTCCAGAGCCGAACTGCACGCCGCAACCGCGCCCAATCGGGGCGATGCCGCGCCGGTTTATGACCGCCGCTGTCTTTTGCACCCGCCCAAAGTGCTTCCTGCCCGTCCTCCGGCCTATCGGGTGCGCGTACCGGCCGCGGGCGGATCGGCTTTACCGACCGCGTGTTCGGCGCATACAGCGAGGAACCGGAGCGCGACTGCGGCGATTTCATCGTGCGCCGGTCGGATGGGGTTTTTGCCTATCAGCTGGCGGTGGTGGTGGACGACGCGGCTTCGGGCGTCAGCGAGGTGGTCCGGGGGTGCGATCTGCTCTCCAGCACACCGCGGCAAATCTACCTGCAACGGGAGCTGGGTCTGCCCACGCCGGAATACTGCCACATTCCGCTCCTGACCGACGCGGCGGGACGGCGGCTCTCCAAGAGCGAGGGAGATGGTTGCATGGCGCGTGTCCGCGCGGCCTATCCCGATCCCCGGCCGGTGCTGGGTGCGTTGGCGGCGGCGCTGGGGATTTTGCCCGCGCCCGAATCGGTTTCGCTTTCCGATCTGGTCAGGGAATTTTCTCCCGATAAGATCCGCCGGGAAGAGGTCCGGCTTCCCCCCGGATTCCTTTCCTGAAACAGCGGTATTGCGCCGCAAAAACTTTCCGCGAATTTTTAAAAAGGGCTTGACATTTCAGCGCGCGTTTAGTATAATATATCCGTTGCTACGCGAGAGTGGCGGAACTGGCAGACGCGCACGTTTGAGGGGCGTGTGGATTTTTCCATACGGGTTCAAGTCCCGTTTCTCGCACCAACAACAAAAGGGCACCCAAAAGGGTGCCCTTTTAACATTAATATACGAGGGACTTGAAGCGGGCGGTAGTGAATGACACCCCGGTGGGGTGTCAGAGCCGGCCTGACCGAGCGGTAGCGCCATTGGCGCGTACGGCCGCGAGAAAAAGTCCCGTTTCTCGCACCAACAACGAAAGGGCACCCGAAAGGGTGCCTTTTTTGCTGTTGGCGGCACATCTGCATGCCCGCAGGGAAGAGAAGGGCTGGCGCATTTTGGAAGAAGAAATTCTGATTTCCCGTTCTGACCGTATCCGACAGCCTTCGACAGCTTTCTTCTCTTGTGCTTTTTAACATTTTGGGCGAAATTATTTGTACAAACTTCACCATTTTTTAAAATTTAAAGTTTTTTGATTGACAAATTGACAAAGGCATGTTAGAATATATCTGTAAAAATTGTATTTTTACCTCAAAAACAGCGGTTGCACGCAAATTTTTCCGTCCTTTTTGCATAAAATGTGAACGGCGTGAAAAAGCCCGGCGCTGCCCCGCGAAAACGGCGCGTGCGCGCCGAAGAAGAAAGGAGGATTCCTTTTAATTCAATTTCAGTACCCCATTTGTTCACAAATAAATTATATTTAAAAGGAGAGTAAACATGAAAAAGAACACACGGCTTATTCTGCTGGCAGTGCTCACGCTTCTCATGGTAGGCCTCTTGGCCGTGGCTGCTTCGGCCGCGACGGTTGATGTCTACACGGATGGCGAGACGCCTGCGAGAGAGTATGACAATTTTGCCGGCCTTTGTGAGGACATCGATCTGGAAGGCATTGACCCTACTGCAATCACAAGAATTGTGATTAACGCGGACACCGAGATTGCTAGCACGGACAGCGCGATCAACCTGTCCGGCCTGACCCTTCCGGTCACGATTGTTGGCAACGGACATACGCTGAGGGTCAGCAAGGACTTTACGCTTCCGGGCGATGTCACGATTGAAAACCTCAACCTGTACATGAGCGCTGTGGTGAAGGCCGGCAAAAAGGTCACGTTTGACGGTGGCTCGATCACTTCCGGCACCGAGGCCGGCACCCCCCCCCGCCTGTTCGTGGTAAATGATGCCGAGGCGGAGATTGTGGGCATGAACGGCTTCACAATGAATGTCAACAAGCCTTCCATCGAAGCGATTTACCTCAAGCGCTTCAAGAGCGTCACTTTCACCAACTGTGCCATCGAAACCTGGGGCGTTGCTTTCCTTATGAATGACGATGCCGACAACACGGGTATTCTGACGCTGAACAATTGCACGCTGAACACCGGCAGCGGAAGAAAAGACTACAAATGGCTCCACTGCGGAAACAGCGCCAGGTTTGCGCAGATCATTGTGAACGGCGGCACTTACTACGGTAAGTGGCACACTGGCGGCACAAAAATCACCATCAACAGCGGCACCTTTGAGAGCGATGAAAATGTTCTGCTCACCGTGGGCGACGGCGATTATGCCGGCCAGTATATCATCAACGGCGGCGATTTCCTGATGAGCGATATGACACGGGAGCAGGTAAAGATCTTCGATGCCTACGGAGCGGCGCAGTATGGCTCCTATTGGGCTGAAGAGGACGCCGACAAGGCAGCCATCCGCATCCTGGGCGGCACTTTCACGGTTCTCGGCAATGGTTCCGTGATTGATTCCTCTCTTGCCAGATACCATATCGTTATTGAAGACGGCACATTCACCAGCAAGGGCGGAAATAAGGATGGTGCCATGCTGTTCCGTTTCCGGAACGCGAGTGTCGGTACGAACTTTATTGTTCGTGGCGGTACATTCAATAACAACGGCGGCTGGCGCGGTCTTTTCAATGCGGCCGGCATGAATATGATCATTTCGGGCGGTAACTTCACCTCCAATGGCCGTATCTTCGGTATGCATGACAGCGACCGCGGCCCTTATACGCTTACGATCAGCGGCGGTACTTTCAATTCTACCGGCGCAGAACTGATCTTTTTGGATGGTAAAAATGCTTCCAAGTGCGGAATCACCATCAGCGGCGGCGATTTTGAATCGACCGGCAGTGCTGTTGTAAAATTCGGTAATGCCGCTTACGGTGCAACCTGTAAAATTACCGGCGGTACTTTCACCAACCCGAACGGCTATGTCTTTGTTGCAGCTGGTGCTGCAATCACCATCAGCACGGTAGAAGGCACTCCTGCTCCCGTTTTCACTTCCGGAAATGTCATCTTCCGGATGGTCGATAACGATGTGCTGTCCCCTGTGACGATCAACGGCGGCGTTTTCAATGCCACCGGCAACGGAAAGATTTTCCTGATCGGCGCTTCTGCCATTATACGCAATTTGGCCGGCGAGATGACGGATATTGAGGATGACGGCGCCAAGAAGGGCCGCGTAACCATCCAGGGCGGCACATTCTCTTCCGAATTTGGCGCGGCCATTGAATACACCACAATCTACAACTTGGCTCAGGTAACCATTACGGCGGCCGGCGACTTTACTGCCTGCAAGGTTCCGCTCAAGATGTGCACCGAAAGCCAGCTGACCGGCATCGAACTGCTGACGGCCGGTTGCATCGCCACAAATACCTTCCATATGCTCACACCTGCGGCAGATGGTTCCTCCACTTCTTCGGCGGCGGGCACCACCTGGTATAAGGATGTGGAAGCTCTTTGGAATGACCTTGACAATAGCTATGAAGACGGCGAGATCACGCTGTTGGCAGATCAGAATTATGCCATTGACCTCACCGGCCACAACTTCTATGCGGTGGTTCATGTGAACGGCAAAGCAATTGATCCCGAGAAGATTACTGGTGCTACCCTGGATGGCGTCCCGACAGACGGAACCGTTACCATGGATTGCTCCAAGACGGTCATCGCGTCCTCTCAGGTCACGCTCAAGGACAACATCGTGGTTTCGTTCAAGGGCGTTCGTCTGGCTCACGGTCAGACCAAGCTGGTCGTCACCATTGCCGGCAAGCGCTTTGAACTGAATGTGGCAGACGCGGTGCAGACCGAAGCAAATGCCTACAGAGCCTGGCACGAGAAATATCTGGATCCGAACGATCCTGACAAAGAGGGAAATCCCAAAGAAAAGAGCCGGTACAACTACCTGACGGAAGCCCTTCCCGAATACACCTTCACTTTCGAGGGTCTGGTTCCTCAGTGCTACGACACCAATGTAACGATCACCGACGAGGCCGGTACCGGCACCGAAATCTTCAACCTGAAGGCATATTGCGAAGCTGTCAAGGTTGGTAAGCCCGAGTTCACCGCAGTGGTGGATGCGCTCCTCGTCTACGGCGAGGCTGCCCGTCAGTATGTGGAGGGTGAAGAAGTGACCGCTCCCGAAGGCTTCGTGGCTCCCACGCCCGGTGATGTCTCCAAGACTGAGATCACGGGTGTTGTCTTCCAGAGCGCTCGTCTGAACCTTGCCGACAAGGTTTCTTTGGTCTTCCGTGTGGAACTGACCGGTGCCGATTACACCGTCACGGTGGGCGGCAACCCTGTCACGCCCGTGCTGGTGGAAGGAACAACCTACGATATTACGGTGGATCTGGCTGCCAGCCAGCTGACGGGCGGAATTACGCTGTCGGTGGTGAAGGGCGAAGAGACTGCTACGCTGACCTACGGCGTTGCGAACTACATCGTCAATATGCAGTCCAACACCGCAATTGCCAACTTCCTTAAGGCGATTTGGCTCTACGGCGTAGCCGCCGCTGCGGTTTAATCGCTTCGCGAAAGGAGAATGTAAGATCATGAAAAAACTGAATTTTGTAACACCTGAAGCGGAAATCATTCTTTTCGCAAGTGCGGATGTCATTACGGCCAGCACCGGAAACACAGATCCGATCGACACGCCGGAAGATAATCTGTAAGGTTATTTGACAAATTCACATCGGGCGTCTCCGGACGCCCGCCCCCTCGCCCAACACCTCAAAAGGGTGTTGGGCTATCGGGCTTTGCGGCCCATGCTCGAAATTCTTTGCTTTTTGTCGCAAAGTGTCCTTTCTCCACGGATACCGGCGACAGGAAAAAGAGACCGACCATCCGCCTTTTTCATAGCAATGGACAACCATGGCTGACCCTGGACAGTCAATTTCGTTTTTACGCGTTTTTTTGGGTGGAACGCGGATCAACGCAATCGACAAACGGCCTTTCGGGATCGCAACCAGTGACACCAGTGAAACAGGGCGCGGTCAGACAAACCGCGCAAAACCGAGTCGTTACAATAAAAAGGAAAAAAGAAAGGAACAGGAAAAAGAAATGAACATAAAAAAAACACTTCGTTTTTTCCTTCTTGCCTTTGCCGTTTCACTTCTTTTCACACTGACCGCGCTGGCCGCCTCGGCCGCCGATCATTATGTGGTGCTGGATGAGAATGAAACCGAGGTCGGAAGGGCAGAAACATTGCAGTCGGCCTTTACGCTTTGTACGGCCGATGGCTATACAATCAGATTACTGGACAATGTGACCGAACCGAACAATTCGGCAACGGTCAACGCATGGCCGACCACCGAACTGATTATTGACGGTGACGGCAACAATCTGACATTCAGCAGTTGGGGCGTTTTCCTCCAAAAGCCGATCCGCACGGTCTTTAAAAACCTGACCATCGGCTCCAACGCCTCGCTGGGTGAAAAGCTCTTTCATCTGGGCAACAGTTCGGCCGGGGGCTTGCTCACATTTTCCAATGTGACCCTGTTCGGCAACATTCATGCGGCCGGCGCCGACATCCTTATTAAAAGCGGCAGCTATCAAAGCTCGCATGACTACGGCATTTTCGACATCAATGATAACGCCAAGTTTTCCAAAATCACCATTGAGGACGGCACCTTTGTCTATTCCGGCTCAAAATCCTGCCTAAAGGTCGCCACGCTGTCAAGCGGCACTTCCGCCGGAGCGGAAGCCGATACCGACCGGGCCATCCTGCGCATCTCGGGCGGCTCTTTTACCGGCGGCCCGCAAGGGGTGATCGATTTTGACGGTTATGATAACCAGAGCGGTCTGCTAACCAAATACAACATTGTGATCGAAGGCGGCACTTTTACCAACCTTGGCGAAGGCGGTAACGCCTGCATTTTCCGTATCCGCAACCGTTCTTTCGGCAGTAAAGTCATCATCCGGGACGGCAATTTTGTCCACGGAAAGGGCGGCCGCGGCGTTTTCAACGCGGCCGGCGCCACGATTGAGGTTTCGGGCGGTGAATTTACTTCTGCGGTTGGTGTTTTCAACTGCACGGACGGAGACTGCGTTTCCCCCGTTACTGTGAACGGCGGCGTTTTCCGCGCCACCGGGACAGGCTCTGTTTTGCGCATGGTCGCGGCCAATAACGGCAGAGACGTCGAAAAGCAGGGGCACACCATTCTTTCCGGCGGTGAATTTTACAGCGAAAACGGCCCAATCGTGCTGTATACCACGGCATATTCCGGCGCATCGCTTGGGATCACGGGCGGTACCTTCGCGCCCGGCGGCATTCAACCCGCCATTAGTAACACCGCCGCGGGCACATTCTCGCTGACCGGCGGCAAATTCCGCGGTATCATCGGCGCCGAGCCTGATTCCGGGTACGGCGTGGCGAAAAACGGCGAAGAAGAGGAGATCGTATCCTTGGAAACATTGGGTTATTATCAGGTATTGGCCGCAAACGGCGAATCGTCCGGCTACTATAAAACACCGCAGCAGGCGTTGGCGGCCGTCACGGCCGGCGGCACGGTTCGGCTACTTGCGGATGACACATTGAGTTCTTCGCTGGTGTTCAGCCGCGATTTTACCTATTTCTTTGACGGAAACGGTCACTCCCTGACCTTTGCCTCCGGCAAATATATTCAGATTGTCGGCACCGGCCGGATCACCCTCAGAAACCTTACGGTAGAGGTGGGTGCCGCTGACAGACTGAGTGCGCGCTGGCTCTTCCTTGACACGGCTTCTCAGGAAGCCAAGCTGACCATTGAAGGCGGCAACTATTACGGTTACTTCCTCGGCAACGGCGCCACGGTCCACATCAAGAGCGGCAATTTCTTCGGAAACAGCGAGCACGGTATCATTGATATCGGCAGTTCGATTGCGGTCTCCCGCGTGGTGATCGAGGACGGCGTATTTACCTATACCGGCACCGAACAGTCGAGCGTCAGCAAGTCGATCATTTATGTGCGCAATACCAGCGGCCGTTCTTATGACGCCGCGGCCGGCAGTGACGGGCATGAAATTCTCGTTATCAACGGCGGCACCTTTAAGGGTGGTATTGACGGCAAAATCGAGATTTTCAGTTCCCGTTACACCGTCCGGATCAACGGCGGCGCTTTTAACAGCGTCGGCTCGGAAAAGACCCGTTGCGTCATCCGTTTGCGCAATGCGTCCAAGGGCGGCAAGCTTTACATCACGGGCGGCACTTTTACCCAGACTTATTATAAATCCGACCGGCGTGCCATCATCAACGCCGCGGGCAGTACCGTTTATATTTCGGGCGGTACTTTTACCTCGGATTATTGCGCCATCGGCATGACCGACTATGATTGTCTCTCGGATGTGTATGTGTCCGGCGGCACTTTCATCGGCGGAACGCTGGATGAGGACGAAAAACTCATCCCCGGCTTTGCCGATTTCATGGATTCCAACGGCCGCGGTAAACTGGAAATCACCGGCGGGCGCTTCCCGCGCAGCGTACTGCGCTATATGCCGGTCGGCTACACCACCTTTACCGACGCCAAGGGATTTGTGTGCGTCAAACCGGTGACGACCGGCATCCGGAGCGCTTCCATCTCGCTCGGCTCCGGTATTCTGGTGCAGTATCATGTGGATCTCGCGCCGGAGGATTTCGGCGCGGTTATGTACTTTACCATGGCCGGAAAAACGCTTACCGTGACGGGTATTCAGAGCGACAGGGAATGGATCTTTACCTTCCCGCTGGTCACGCCGCAGTGCATGACCGATACCATTACGGCCGTGCTTCAGAAAAACGGCGCGGAACTGGATACGGTTCCGGACTTTACGGTCCGCGGTTATTGCGACCAGTTGCTTGCCAAGACCGTGGCTGACGGGTATACCGGAAAACAGCTCACGGCCATGAAGCGGCTGGTGGTCGATCTGCTCACCTATGGCGCCGAGGCGCAGAAATACGCCGGGCATCATGTGGAGACCCCTGCGGACGAAAATCTCGGGCTTTACGCTCCCACGCCTTACGAAAAGGCCACAGATGATTGCCGGAGCGTGTACAACACCGGCAAGGTGACATTCACCTCCGCCTTGTTGCGCCTTGACAGTCAGATTCAGGTCCGCTTCAACTTTACCGCCGCCGACACGACCGGTCTGGTGCTGAAGATCCGTATCGGCACGGGAGAAGAGCGTGTTCTTTCCTACAGCGCAACCGAAAACGGATATACCGCGCTGAGCGAGCCGCTCTCCATCGCGGATGTGAGTACGCCTCTCACGGTCACGGCCTATGAAAACGGCACGGCCGGCTCGACCGTCACCTACAGCGTCCGTTCTTATATCGCGGCCATGCAGAACAGCAACGACCCCGCCACGGTGCTCATCCGGGATCTTTACACCTACAGCCTTTCCGCCACGGCCTATAATGCCGCCATGGGAACCTTTACACCGGTGCTCCGGATTGCCGTCACCAGCGATATTCACCTGTGCTATCCGGAGGCCGGCGTGCCGAACGCTGCCGGCTCGACCAACAGCTTTTCCGATGTGGCGTATGATCGTGTGGCCAAAATGATGGCCGCTATCAAGGCGCACGCCGACAGCACTTCTTATACGGGGCTGGATGCGCTTCTGGTGGCCGGAGATTTCTCGGACGATGGCAACTTCAACAATCAGTATAACGGTACCAGCCGTGAGGACCCCAATCAGATGCAGAGTGTTGTCAACCTGCTCAAGCGGGAACTGAACAGCAACGGACTCGATGCCGCCAAGCTGATGCTGGTCATGGGCAACCATGAATATTATCTGGGCGAAAAGCACAACCCCGGCAATCCGTCCGCCGCGCTGGCCGAGGCGCAAAGCAACTTTATGAGCATTGTCAATTCGCTCCTTGCTTCGGATGTCAGCAGCGCCTATAACAACATCGGCGATGTTCACTATAAGATCGGTTCCTATCATTTCATCGGTCTGTCTCCTGATATCAACCGTTGCAACCAATTCAGTCAGAGTAAGGCAGACTGGCTGGAAGCCGAACTGCTGAAAGTCAAGGCCGAGGCCGATTATGATCCGGAACGCCCGATTTTCGTTTTCCAGCACATCGGTATTGCGGGCACCATGTACGGTTATGAGTCCGACACAACCTCCAATCTGTGCCTCAAGAAAGTGCTTGATCAATGGCCGCAGGTGGTGAATTTCTCGGGCCACACGCACGCCAATCTGGACGATCCCCGCGCCATTGATCAGTTCAACTTTACGGCGCTTGAGACCTGCACGCTCCGTTATTACGGCACCAGCGGCGGCTCGCCCACAAACACGGTGGGCGGTCTCTTCGGCGGCGGTATGGACGGGATTACCGAGCAGGGCGAAATGAACGGTGCCATGTTCTACATTGTGGAGGTCGGCGCGCAGAATCAGATGCTGGTGTACCGCTACGATATTCTTTCCAGTCAGTTTATCGGAGATCCGCTCCTCATCGACTCGATCGGTCGCAAAGAGCTCTTTACTTTCAACGACGACCGTTCTTACTTCTCCGGCGAGCTGGAATACAGCGCCGAGGATCAACTCTCGCCCCGCGTGATTTCGGCCAACTATGCGCTCTTTGATATCCCGAAGCCGGAAGGCGATGATTATCTCCAACGCTTCTGCTGCGATCTGTACGAGGGAAGCGGCAACAGCCTTTCCTATCGCTATCGCATCTGGCGTTTGGCCGGTACCAACCGCTATGACCTGCCCTATGAGGTTACCCTGCCGCTCGGAAATCTGAAAGCCGGCACGACCTACACGGTCAAAGTGTATGCTTACACCTGCTGGGGCAGAGGCAGCCGTTCGCCGCTCGTTTATACCTTTACCACCGCGCCGGCTTCCGGCACGCTGACGCCGGACATTTTCAGTTTGTCTGTGAGCGGTTCGACCGTCAAGAACGCTGTCAATGGTGAAACGCTCCAAAAGTATGCCACGGCCACGGCCGGAAGTAGCAAACTGACCTTCACCGGTGCCGGCAACTATCAGTACAATCTGAAAGACGAGTTTGAGTATCTCTACCGTTCCTACACGCTGGAAACCGTTTTCACTCTTTCCGAATTGCCCGCAAACGGCAAGACAGTCGTGCCGGTGGGCACTTACGAGACGGGTGGATTTGCGCTTCGGGTCATCGGAAACGGTTCCAACAGCGCCAATCTCCATTTTGCCATGATCAATTCCGACCGCTCGGTGTCCGAGGTGTCGGTGTCTTCTGCCATTAAAGCGGGAACAACCTATCATGTCACGGCCACCTATGACGGTGCGAACATGAAACTTTACCTCAATGGCACACTGGTGGATACGGTGGCCGAGACCCGTGTCATGATCCTGCCCAACATCTACGCATTCAACCTGACCATCGGTTCGGATGCCAACTGGGACAGACAGTACATGGAGACCGGTCTGCTTGAAAACGCGTACAAACGCGGCACCGGTGAATTGTACATGAAGGGGACTGTTTCGGTGGTGAACCTGTACAGCCGGGCGCTTACTCAAAGCGAAGTGACCAGTTCCTATCAGGCGCACAAAGATTAACTCCAATGCAGAAGAGAAGCCTTTCCGGCCTTCTCTTTGGAAAATCCGGGGCAGAAACGGCCCCGGATTTTTTGCGTTGTCAAAGCGTAAAGTACATCATAGGATGAAAAGGGAATTCCGCGGACTGTACGCCGACCGTGAAATCGGAATTTTTAACAGAATCTTCTCATTTTTTTTGTGAAATACTGAGAATTTAAAAAAAGTGCTTGTGAAGACTTGACTATTTGTTAAAAAAAATATACAATAGAGTTGTGAAAATGTAACGTCAGCAGTCTGCTGTTTTCCTGTCGGCGTTGCAACAACCCCCGTGATATTTCTGTAATAAAAGGAGAAAAAATCATGAAAAAGCATTTTCGCATTGCGCTGCTTGCGGTTTTGACTGTCCTCATGGTAGGCCTTCTGGCACTGGCGGTCTGCGCCGCGGAGCCCGCGGAGCCCGCAGATACCGATTTTTATGAGGTCCTGAATGCCGAAGGTACGCATATCGAGTACAAAGCAACCTTAAAAGATGCGGTTGCCGTGTGTGAGGCAAACGGAACTTATACGATTAAGCTTTTGCAAGATGCAACCGAATCTTCGGTTGCAAACCTGAAAGTTGAGGGCGTTACCGTGACGTTGGATGGTAATGGTCACAAGATTCAGATGAATAAGAATTTTGCGGTCACCAAAGCTGTCAATCTGACCATCAAAAATGTCACGATTTCAGCGGCCGACGCGGACGCAAAATGGTTGTATGTGACTCAGGGTGCGGTCGGCGCTACGATTACAATCGAAAGCGGTACATACAGTGGCCTGCTTGACAATGTGAGCGCCTCAATGACGATCAAAGGCGGTTCTTTCTCTGCTTCGGATGTGTGGTTGGCCATCGGTGCAAAGGCGAACGCTGCCACTGTGACGATCGAAAACGGCGAGTTTAATGGAAAACTGACAAACGACAGCGCAACGCTTGTCATCAAGGGCGGCGTCTTCAGATCCAGCGGTACATGGAAGACCGTGGATGGGAGTGAGGCGCACAATCCGCTTCAGGAGCCGCTGTTCCAGCCGAATGGCACATGGCTGAGCATCAGCAAAGTGACTTTCGGTGTGAATGTTACGATTGAAAACGGTACTTTTTATGGCGAACTGAACAATGACGGTGCAGTGCTGGAGATTTCGGGCGGTACTTTTTATGCGCCCGGCTCGTGGGCTGATGTCGTTGACCCCGTTTTGAATGTAGTTACCGATCAGAGATATTCTACCACCGGCAACTGGCTTACCATTGGTATCGGTACTGTTGCTCCGAATCCCGAAGAAGGCCAAACGGCTTTGGAAGATGCTCTTTCGACAATTAAGAACGGTACTTTCTACGGTTGCGTTTGCGGCGGCGGCGGCCCCATTACCATCTTGGGCGGCACCTTTACGAGCAATTACGCCACTGTGCGTAATGCTGAAACAAAAGAGGCGGCGAGCAGTTCTTTTGTTCAGATTAAGGGCGGTACCTTCACAACGACCGGTGACGCCTGCATCCTGATCTTTAACGGTTCTTTCTCCAAGCAGGCCGACGCGCGTCCGGACAAAGCCTGTGTTGTGATCGATGGTGGCACATTCATCGGCGGAAGCGGCGGTGTGCTGGACATTCAGGGCACGACCTATTTCACCCTCATGAGAGATGAGCTGAAAGCCAAAGGCGACTACACCCTGGAAGAGGTGCGCGCACTGATCGAGGAAAAATGCCCGGGCCCGTTCTACAGTGTTGTGGTCAATGACGCCGAAATGATCAATGAGACCAACGGCGGAAACTCAAACATTTTCTGGGTCCGTAATGATTCCTGGAACTGCACGCTGATCATCAACGACGGCACTTTCACGCACAGAAACGGTAGCCGTGGCGGCTTTAATGCGGAAAATCATTATCAACGGCGGCGAATTCTCCTCGGATGTGAAAATTGTTTCCGCACACGATAGTGACTGCTGCTCTCCCATTGAGATCAACGGTGGTACCTTTACGGCGCTCAAGTCGGCTTATGTGCTTTTGCTGACCAGCGGCGTTCCGAACAAGAACAATTATCCGCTTACCACCATTCTTCCTGAACTTCACGGCCAAGCGCTCATTACTGGCGGCACTTTCTACAGCGAAGCTAAATACTGCATTTCCTTTGGCGATCAGGCTTCCTTTAGTGATCGTATCCTGACCATTACGGGCGGTGAATTCTCCTCTGGTGGCGATGCGGTCATCCGCGTCCGCCCGAAGACGGAGGGTGATGTCCTGCCGATTCTGAATATCAAGGGCGGCGTTTTCAGACTCCTGAAGGGCGACAGCACCGATGCCGCGCTGATTTATGACAAAGATAACGCAGCTTTCAACCTTATCATTGAGGGCGGTACCTTCATTGACGAGCGCAAGGGCAACAAGGCCATTATCAGCACGATCAGCTCCGGAACGACCTGCAATCTGACCGTTACAGGCGGTATCTTCCTGGTGGAGGGCGAGGATCAGGATTACTTCTTCAACACCAAATCGATTAAATCCAACATGGATGCTGATTTTGCTCCGGTCTATCAGTATGAAGGCAAAGAATACTTCATGTTCTTTATCTTCCCGCTGAAAACCGACACAAAGGTCAGCCCCACGCAGACCGTTGTGGCCCGTGTGGATGCCGAAAATCCAGGTATCCGCTTTGAAACCACTTTCCCGAAGGCTCAACTGGACGCTCTGAAGGAGAAGTTCGGTGCGGATGCAGTGTTCTCCTACGGTACGATCGTTATGACGATGAACACGCTCTTTGATGTCAAGGGAGCCACGCACGAAGCGCTCAAGGCCTATGCCGCAACGAAGGAAAAGACCGATTCGCAGATCTTTGTGGATATTCCCGCGGTAAAAGGCATTGTTCAGCAGGAAAACGGCGATGTGCTCATTCGTGCTTCGCTGGTCAAGATCAAAGATGCTCACACCACGCAGTTTGTAATTGGTCTTGCCTATATCAAGGTGACGGTCGGTGAAACGGTAACCTATGTGTATACGGATGCTTCTCCGTCCGGCAACTGCTCCACGATGAGAGGCGTTGCCAACGCGGCACTCAACGATGTCAAAATGAAGGCCAATGACCGTTACAAGTTCGGTTCTGAGACCGGCAAGGGCTTCTCGCCTTACTCCAAGGCACAGCAGGAAGCGCTCAAGAAATTCCTTGGCGCCTGATTAAACATTTAACCCTGAAACGGGCTGTTGCAAACGCAACAGCCCGTTTTTTCCTTACCTGAAAAATTCGGCAAGGTTCTCCTGAATTTTCCAATTTCTGAATAAGAGCGTCCTTTTTCGGTTATTCTTTCTGTATCCAAAAGATGATGGAGGAACTTGTCATGCGCAAAACTTTAGGATTTCTGATGGCAATCATGCTTTTGCTTGCCGCCTTTTTGATTATACCGATTCACGGTGAAGCGGCTATTTATGACAGCGTCATACGGTTGCATATTCTTGCAAATTCAGACAGTGAGGAAGATCAGGCGTTGAAACTGACAGTCCGGGATGCGCTGCTTGTTAAAATCAGCGCAATGCTTGAAAATACAAAAACGCGCGAAGAGGCCGCCGAGGTAATCGGCGCTTCACTGGAGGAATTGCGTGAAAACGCAAAAGAAACACTGAAAAAGGCGGAGTCCGATGCAGATGTAAGCGTCCGTCTTTGCTATGAAAAATATCCCACGCGCTATTACGAAACGCTGGCTTTTCCCGCCGGGGAATATCTTTCTCTTCAGGTCCGGATCGGAGAGGCCGCCGGGAAGAATTGGTGGTGCGTACTGTTTCCTCCGCTTTGCCTTTCGGCGGCAACTTCTGAAAACGAGACGGAAATGGCTTTCCTTTCTGCCGGATTGACCGAGGAACAATATAAGATCATTACGGACAGCGATTCGCCGCGTTATAAACTTCGTTTTAAAATTCTTGAAATTGCGGAAGAAGCATTGGACGGAAAGTAAACGGGTTCTTTTTCGTTCTTTCCTCTCGTAAAATAAAAGTGGGAGAGGAAGCACCATTTTAAAAACGATCATTTTATGGCATTCTCCCGAAAACGGCAGCTGTTATTGAACGGCACTTAAAGGGGGAAAAATGAAGATTCGGATCGGTATTTTCGGATATGGAAATCTTGGACGCGCGGCGGCGTTTGCAGTACGCGCACAGGAGGATATGACGCTGGCGGGAGTTTTCAGCCGGCGCGATCCCGAAATGATTCCGGACAAAGTGCCGGATGTTCCTTTTTTTCCGGCAACGATGCTTTTTGGCGAAAATACGCCCACAAAAATGGATGTATTACTGCTTTGCGGCGGCAGCGCACAAGATTTGCCGGCGCAAACGCCGGTGCTGGCCAGGCGCTTTTGCGTCATTGACAGTTTTGATACACATGCGGCCGCCTTGGCGCATTTTTTGAGGGTTGAAGCGGCCGCACGCGCCGGCGATCGGCTTGCGTTTGTTTCGGTTGGCTGGGATCCGGGTCTCTTTTCGCTTTTCCGTGCCCTTTCACAGGCCGTACTGCCATCGGGAGAAAGCTATACTTTTTGGGGATACGGCGTCAGTCAGGGTCATTCGGAAGCGATCCGGCATTTGTCGGGAGTCAAAGCCGCGCGTGCTTATACAATTCCTTGCGAATCTATGCTTGCGCAGGTCTCGGCCGGAGAGAGACCTGCACCGGCCCGGATGCTGCACCATCGGCTTTGTTTTGTGGTGGCTGAGGATGGCGCAAATCAAGCGGAGATTGTCCGGGAAATTCAGGCTATCCCGCATTATTTCAAGGATGATGAGACCGAGGTGCGTTTTGTCACTCCGGAAACATTTCTTCGTGAACACAGCGCGCTGCCACACGCAGGCCATGTCATCCGGAACGGTGTCTGTGCGCAGGAAGCGGCGAGTGCTCAAATGCGATTCGATCTTGCGCTGGCTTCCAACCCTGCCTTTACCGGTTCGATCTTGGTGGCCTATGCGCGTGCACTTTTCCGCCTTTATCAACGCGGGGAGCGTGGCTGTCGTACAGTGCTGGATGTTCCGCCGGCGCTTCTTTTGCCTATGAGCGCAGATGACGCACGCAAAAAATTTTTATAAATAAAACATACGGCATCTCCCTTTGCGGGTGATGCCGTCTTGATCTTTATGTGGTTTTTTATTTCTTTTTGCACCGATACATCAAAAGCTGCATGAAGAGCCCTCCCTGCACCGAACGATGCTGAAAGCTGACTTCGCGGGCCGAAACCGTGTCAAACCAGTCGGTCAGCGGCACGCGCGATTCCGAATCGTTGTAAGCTTGCCAGAGCGGCGCAATAAAACTTTCAAAATCTGCTTTGTTTTCGGTCATAGCGGCCACCCAGATCCACCAGTCGGATTTGGTATAATCGGCACGGCTGTCCAGCGGTAATCCATAGGCGTTGAAATGTTTCCGGTTGTTTTGAAGTTCCGCTTTCCTGAATTCGTCCGGAAAAAGCCCGGTGTTCCACAATTTGTCCCAGACCATATTATATTTCATGGCAAAAGTTCCGGGGCGGTCAAAAGCAAGGCGGGATTCGCCGGTTTCATCCAAAGCGTTTTCCATCCAGTGAGCGGCCATTTCTTTGGCTTTCTGATGATAGTCTATGGCCGCCTTTTCGTCATTGTTCATCCGGCAAAGAACCGACATTCCCATAATTCCCATGATGGCCTTGAGCGACAGATTACAGTTGTGCGCCAGGTGGCCCGCAAAGTCATCCGTGCAAAGCTGGTTTTCGGGGTCTGCGCCGTATTTCACAAGATAACCGCACCACTTTTTCAGCGTGTCCATGTGCGAGCGCGCAAAATCGACCGAGCCGGTGGTAATAGCTACGGCCGCTTCCATGATTAGCATGTTACCGCACTCTTCCACGGGCATTTGCATTTCCGGCGCGTTGTTTCCGTAGACCTGCCCGTTCAGCAGCGGATACTGACCGACATCGTGCGGTGCAAACGAAAATTGCCATGCGTCGGAGAGCGCATAACGATAGATCGGGCGCAACATTCCCTTGATCAGTTCCGGGTCATAGAGCAGAAACATCGGGCAGGAAGGATAGCTGATATCCACGGTCGCGGCGCATCCGTTGCTGAAACATTCCTTGGAGATGAAAAGAATTTCGCCGTTTTCATCCAGAACCAGTTTGTGTGCGGCAATGACCTGACGGTAAGCAAGCGCGAGCAGTTCGGCATATTTGGAGCCGCCCGCGGCTTTGGCGTCCCGGCAGAGTTTCTGGGAAAAACGGTCGCACAGAGCCTTCACTTTTTCATATTCTCCGGCGGCCTCGGCAATGGCGGCCTCAATGCTCATGCCGTCTTTGCGCCAAAAAGAACGAAGCGGCTTTCCAAAGTATTCTATACTTTCAATATCGTCATAGGCAAAAAGAAACAGCACCTTTGTGTCGGGATCAGCTGCGGTTTCGGCCTCAATATTCCGGCCGTGATAGGATTTTTCCCTCAATGCAGGATTTGGCGCGGCCACGGCTAAGTAAAAATAGCCCCAGTCAATGCGCACATCGTCTCCGCTCTGATGGAGCGGCTTTTGCACACTGTTACCCATCCGGATGGCGCGGATATCCGGCGCAATCTGTACTTCGTCAACGGTGACGGGGCTTTGCCCCGCGTGATTCAGGCAAAGCGTTTCTCTGGCGAGGATATTAAAACGGACCTTGTGCGCTTTTCCGTCCTTCACCGAATAAGAGAGACAGAGATAAGAGACCGGGCGGGTGAGCCGGTGATAATCTTTCGGCAGCAAGGGTGTGGTAAATGCGGCGCGAAGCACAATTTCATCATTTTCCAGAACCACGGTTGTTGTCAGTGCGTCAATATCAAGAGAGATCTGTCGCATTTTGTGAAGATCGCGGTGATAACCGAAGAAAGAATAGGGCTTTCCGTCGACCGTTACAATACCCAGTAACTGATTGGGTTTGCCCGTCCAGTGAATAGTTGGAGCGGTGTTCAGCGTTGTAGTGGGCGACCAGACCGAAAAATAGGGGTCTACTGTGATGAGCGGAATGGCAGGTGCGCGTAGCTTCATTTCATTCAACCTCGTTCATAAAGAATTATATCCGGCAACGATACAATTTTATTATATCGAAAATACGGCGGTTGTCAATAGCGAATGGCGAGCATGATTCTGTTTTTGAAAAGTCGGAAATGGTCGGGGAATTAGTGAAAATAAAAAATATAAAAGAAGAAAAAACAAATTTAATATTGGAAAATAATATATAAAAAATAGAATTTTTAAAAAATTGTCAGTTTTTGCGGAAATTTTGCTTTTTTGAATTGACAAAGAGCCCCCCGAGTGCTATAGTAATGATAAGAGTGCTTAATATCAGAAAGGAAAGGACGAAAGACAATGGGAAAAGAAGACATGGCGGTGTTGGAAGAACGGATCAAAAACGGCGAACGCGCCGAAAAAGAAAGAAA
>ENA-ORPF01001350-ORPF01001350.1-human-gut-metagenome-genome-assembly--contig:-NODE-1350-length-20418-cov-4.307961_pt1 | contig 20418 bp, 15 predicted proteins | sample MGYA00242140_ERZ509070 | MGnify/ENA primary metagenome ERZ509070 (study PRJEB26280, sample SAMEA2338713) | human gut metagenome | biome: human gut; feature: human-associated habitat; material: faeces... | reverse complement strand
ATCGGAATGCCCGGCGAACAGGAACATCATATTTCGTCTGTACCGTTTTTCTTTTTATAAACCTATAAGATCACGACTTGTGAAAGGACGCTTATATCTGCCCTTCAAGCCCTGAGATAGCACCACAAAATCTGCGACACTACGCCAGTTAAACTCCGGTTATTTAAACAGATTTTTGAAGAACTCCCCAATCGCACTAAAGATATTTCCAAAGAAATTACCAATAGATGCCATGATTCCGGAAGAACTTCCTCCATTTTTAAAGGAATTGTAAAGAGATGCTGCGTAATCCACCAGTCCACTTAAATCAATTCCAAGAGAAGTAATTTTCAAAAGAAGATCAACGATTTTCTGTCTCTCATCATCAGATAAAGTGACGCCATATTTATCACAGGCTTCATCAATTGCTTCGTTGATACTCTTCTCGTCAGTCAGTCCTTTTTCTGCGATCAGTGACTTGATGTAAGCAATAAACTCCTCCACTTCCTGATCGGTCAGACCCTGAATGGAAGCTTCCAGTTCTCCGGTGACAACAAGTTCATTTAACGCTGCATCTACAACGTTATCCTGTACTGCTTCCCCGGTCATTGCCTCATATGCCTCAAAGATTCCAACCAGTGCAGCGGTTCCTGAGATTGGCTTAGGACCTGCAACGATGATATCTGCATCTGTAATTCCAGCAGTTGTCAGCGCATTTTTGTACATACCAACGGTACAGTATGTGATATTGTTCGTAGAAATGTTTAATCCATTTCCTTTTTTACGTTTTACGATCACGACAGAAGACCATGACTTGCTTCCAATTTTGGAAGAATCCACATAGGAATCCAGATACTGATGCTCCTGTGCATTTGTAACGTAAGTCACGTTATAATTTGCCAGATTGGCAGGATCGATTCCCATAAGGGATAATACGGTATTTTTCTGGTCATCGGACAAATCCGCACCGAGTGCAAGATAAGGTTTATCATCTTTCTTAATCTCAACATTATCGTTATTCTCATCCACAATGACATCTCCAGTCACATTTTCTGTGGATTTTTTATCATCTTCTACCGTTACCCCACCTGTAACATTATCGGTTGTGCCACTGGTGGAAGTATTTGTGCTGTCGGAATTTGTTGTTGTACTGCTCTGTGCATCTGAAGCAGAATTATTTGTTGTGCTGCTCTGTGCATCCGAAGCAGAATTATTTGTTGTGCTGTTCTTCGTATCTGAAGCAGAGCTGTTTTGTGTAGTTGTAGTTCCGGTTGAACCAGCATTGGTATCTGTACCTGTTGTGCTGCTGTCATTCTGCGTTGCCGCCTGATTCTCCGACTGTGTTGTCTGGGAATCACCGGATGTGGCATTGCCTGCCTCCTGCCCTGTGCTGTTCTGCACAGAAGCATCTGCTGCAAATGATGTCACATGTGTTGGTATCATCATCACTGCTGCTAAAATAATTGCTGCAATTCTCTTTGTCATTCTCTTTCTTTTCACTTTTTTTCCCTCTCTTTTTTTACGTATCGATCCGCACTCTCATCCATGCAAGAATATCTGCATACACTTTATCGCGGTCTGTCTCATTTAAAATTTCATGTCTGTCATTTTCGTAAAGCTTATATGTAATGTCCAGAGAACCTGCCTCTTTGAAGAGATCATACACTTTTTTCACGCCGACACCGTTATCTCCCACCGGATCATCCTGACCGGATACAATAAAAATTGGAAGCTTGTTTGGTACTTTCTTCACATTTTCCAACTGATTATCGTAGAGAACTGCTTCCATCAGCCCCAGATAGCCGTTTAATGTAAATTTGAACGTACACCGCGGTTCGCTATAATAAAATTTTACAATATCCTCATCTTTTGTAAGCCAGCTGTTTGAAAGTGTTTTTCCAGAAAGATCATATTTCTTATATGGTCCGCCAAACGACAGCGATTCTACCAGTTTGCTTCTGTGATGCCAGCCAAAAATTTTTGCCAGGAATTTGCACACGTTGATTCCAAGTTTGGTCGTATTGTCCGGCACACAACCGGTTCCCATAATGATTGCCCCTCTCAAATCATCATTGTGAATGGTGAGGTATTTCCGGAGCATATAAGATCCCATACTGTGTCCCATCATAAAATAAGGAACACCCGGATTTTCTTTCTGGATCATCGTGCGCAGTGCATGCATGTCTGCGATCACCGTGTCACTCGGATTTTCTGCAAAATATCCCCAGTCATCTTTGGATGCAACGGAATCCCCATGTCCTAAATGGTCATGTCCCACCACCATAAAGCCATTCTCTGTCAGGAATTCAGCAAATAGTCTGTAGCGCTCTACAAACTCTATCATGCCATGTGTAATCTGTAAAATTGCCTCATACTTTCCATCTTCCGGAATCCATTTGACTGCATGGATGGTTGTTTTGCCATCCGCTGATAAAAATGTAAACTTCTCCTCTTTTGCCATACTTTTCCCCTCTCTTTTCCATGATTATAAATTAGATATATTTTAAAACCTATGGCTTCTTTATTCTGTCTGGACGAAACGATGGACTTCCTCCACATTACGTTCTAATTCATCCGCGCATTCTTTGTGCTCTTTCCACTCCTGACGCAGTGTTTCCACTTTGGATAACACTCTGCTCTGCACTTCGAAAAATTCATTTTCACCCTGACAGAGACTTTCTAATATTTCTTCAATATCGGTTTCTTCTTCCACATTTTCATGATCTGTTTCCGCCACCTCTGTGTCTCTGCTTTCCAGAAGTTTTACCATGGCGCTGTTATTTTCTTTTAAAAGATCATTTAACAACTGGATCTGTTTCTCTGCCGCTGTGGCAGTTTCCTCAAAACCACTGATCCTCGCAAGCACATCCGCAACTGCCGAAGTATACTGTTCTGCATTCACACGCACTTCCTCTGCCGCTGTCACAAATTTTCTTCCGTCTTCTCCCATGCGTCCTGCTTCAATTGCTGCGCCAAGTGCCAGAACTCCCATATTCTGTGAGATATCTGCCAGTTTCTTTAACGCATCCCCAACAGACTTTCTCTCCTGACAATATGCCTCATAAAATGATGCAATCTCCTTCATTGGTGTTGTGACATGCTTGTTCTGCTCTACAACTCTGGCTATTTCCCCGTGTTCATCCTTCATCTGACGGCGGAGTTCTTCTTTTTCCTGCTGCAGTCTTGTATTCTGCTCATTCTTTTTCATAAGCTGCTGTTTCAACAGTACGGTCTGTCCTGAATTTGCCTCTGAACACTCTTTTAACAATTCCAATTCCTCTGAAACTGCCGCAATGGTCTCATCCAGTTCCGTTTTTGAGATCGTCATCTGCACCACTGTCTCTTCTGCGCTGTCTTTTGCTTTTGCAATATTAGAAATCCGCTCCTGCAGACGGTTCTGTTTTTCCTGTAATGCCAGAAGTTCCTCTTCCAGTTCTTTTGCTTTTTTTCCACCAAACATATGCCATCCTCCAGTTTTACTGATAATTTCGAATGATAACCTGTACGCTTTCCACTCCATTATACTCGTTAATCTCCGGATAGTACACAATCATTATCCTCAATTTGTTTATCTGTCCGCGAAAAGCTTTTTCCACTTCCGCACTTCCATACTTTTCCGCATAATATGCTTTAAACGCCTCAATATCGCCAAAATAGACTGCCGTCACTGCCTCTCCCGCGGCTGTCACCAGGTTCAGCCGCAACACATTCTGATTTTTTCCGACCACAAAAGCCTTTGTGATACTCAGATTCTTATCGGCAAACTGCGGCTTGATATTAGCTTTACCAAAAGGCTCCAACACTGCAAATTCCCGGATAAGACCGGCATCTGCATACGCTGCGGGCATCGGAATATCAATTTTGATCTTCGGGATCAGGTCATCCTCCGTGAGTTCTGCACAGGCATTGATTTTTTTTCGGAACTTATCCACATTTTCTTCCGGAAGAGATAATCCTGCCGCCATCGGGTGTCCTCCGAATTTGTCTAAAAGTTCCCTGCACTTACATAGTTCCTCATACATGGAATACTCCTCGATGGAACGCCCGGAACCCTTCACGCCCTCCTCTGCCTTCGTCAGCACAAATACCGGCTTATGATAGGCCTCCCGGATACGTCCTGCAATGATTCCTGCAAGACTTTCGTGTACCTTTGGCAGATAAATGACAAGGACTTTATCCGACATGTAATGTTCCTCAACCACACGTTTTGCCTCCTCAACGCCGTCTGCTGTCATATCTTTGCGCTGCTGGTTTAACTCCACAAGCTCCCTTGCCGTTTTTGCTGCGTCTTCCTCTCCCTGTAAAAAAAGAGACAATGACAGCTTTGCCGTATCAAGTCTGCCGCTCGCATTGATACACGGTCCCAATACAAAACCAAAATGATATGCATTGACCTGTTCCGGTTCTAAATGATTCTGAAAGATCAGAGCCCGCATACCCGGATTTTTTGTATGGCGAATACATTTTAACCCTTCTTTCACCAAAATGCGGTTTTCGTCTGTCAGATCCATGACATCACCAACGGTTGCAAATGCGACATTTTCCAGAAATTCATAGGTTTCTTCCAGGGCAAAACCCATTTTTTCATACAATACCTGCAGCACTTTCCATGCGACTGCTGCTCCACATAACTCTTTAAAAGGATACGCACATTCCCGCTGCTTTGGATTCACGATTGCATCTGCGTTGCTGCGAAGGAACTGCTTTTCCCCGTTCTCCTCTGTATAGGGAATCTCATGGTGATCGGTCACTAACACGGTCATCCCAAGTTCTTTGGCATGCGCAATCTCTGAGATTGCAGCAATTCCGTTATCGCACGTAAGAATGGTATCCATTCCGTCTCTTTTTGCCTGATCGATCAGATTCTCATTGATCCCATAACCATCCTTCATGCGGTCCGGAATCTGCGTGGAAACATTTCCACCACAGTGTTTAATTCCCCGGTATAAAATATAGGTTGACATAACTCCATCTATATCATAGTCGCCGATAATACGGACCGGCTTTTGCTCTTCTATTTTTGTTTTTAAAATTTCTGTGAGGATTTCTACATCTTTTAATAAATGTGGATTATATAAATCCTTTAAAGTACCATGCAGATACTTCTCAAAAGCCGCCTCCCCGATCACCTCACGGTTCCGGATAAGACGCGCCGTGACAGGGCTGATCCCGAACTCTTTTCCAAGCTTTTCAAAATCAGCCCCTTTGTTGATTACAAACCATTTTTCCATGTAACACCTGCTGCCTGTTTTTTCTTATGAATTTATCTTTTAATAATGCACTTCCATGAGCATCAGTCCACATGCCGGCGCTGTATAGCCTGCGCTCTCCCGGTTTTTGCTCTCTAAGATCTGTGGCAGCTCCTCCGGTGCTCTCCTGCCATCCCCGACCTCGATCAGCGTACCCGTCAGGATCCGCACCATATTTTGCAAAAATCCATTGCCCCGGTAATCGATCCAGAGATCATTCCCTTTCTTCGTAAAATTGATCTCATAAATTGTGCGGACTGCCGTTTTTTTCATTTTCTTATTTCCGCAAAATGAAGTAAAATCATGTGTTCCGATCAGATAGGAAGCAGCTTCTTTCATGCGCTCCACATCGAGTGTTTTCTCATACTGGTACTCATATTTCCGCTCGAAAACATCCGAGATCTCTCCCATATGGATGTGATAGCGGTAGGTCTTTTTCTTTGCGGCGTAACGGCTGTGAAAACGCTCGTCCACCTGCTCAATCGCAATGACTGCAATGTCATCCGGCAGATAATGATTCAGATAGGACAGGATTTTTTCCTCCGTAAAATGCTCCTCAATATGAAAATTTGCTACCTGACCTTTGGCATGCACACCCGCATCCGTTCTCCCCGAACCGATGACTTCCACCGCATGTCCTGCCATCTGTCCCAGCACTGCTTCTATTTTTCCCTGAATGGTCAGACCGGTGCTGTTCTGCCCCTGCCAGCCCTTGTATCTTGTTCCGTCATACTGGATTGTGATTTTATAGTTGTTCATACTTTTTATCCCTGCTTTACTGCAATTTAAACTGTCTTTTAGTTTAACACATTTTCTACTCAAATCCTAGTCTGCGATCTGTTCCTGAAACGTTTTTGTGCCGGGGAACTGAAAAATACCAATCCCCCGGCACATTTACTCTGCATTTTATACCAGTTCTGCAATCCTTGTCACCGCAACATAGATCTCCGATATTTTATACCAGGTACGGTAATCTACCACCCCCGTCACAGGCAATCCAAAAATAGACTGGAATTTTTCTACTGCTGCCCTCGTTGCTTCTCCGTAAATCCCATCCGGTGTGACCGTCGGGATTGCCGGATAAGCCTGCGAGATTCTCGCTAACTGTTCCTGGATCTGCCGGACCTTATCTCCGGCAGCGCCCACTTCCAGATTATACCGTGGCCAGGATGCCGGGATACCGGAAATCTCCTCCGCTGTATTGATAAACATATTATCACCATAATAATAACGGAGAATTTCTATCGTTTCGTAGTTCTGATCCCCAAGATATTTGCTTCCCCACTGGCTCAGCCAGTTGCTGCACGTCACGCGCTGTCCGTCACAATACTGCGTCAGGATTGGCTGTCTCACATTTGGTCTGGAAAGATAATTCTGGAACATTTCCTCTACCACATCCGAGATACTCTGGAAAATATTTCTTCCATATACGAATTTCTGGTCATAAGCAGTGGATGTTGTGATGGTGAAGTTATAGCCTTTGTTCCGGTACCATTCCGTGTAAACCCTGTTTAATGTAAAGGACATGATCGCAAGGATATTGGCACGCAGCGTGCTGTCCGGCCACGTGCTGTATATCTCGCTGGATGCCACATTTTTGATGTAATCCCGGTAACGGACATAATAATTTGCCGCATTGGGATCCGATGGCGGTCCGTCATGAACAACGACAAATTCCGGGATCACCACTTTACTCAGCACGATCTCCCCTGAGTCGGAGACAGGCTTGATCTCGGACTCTGCTATTTTTGCCGGGAAATTGCCAAACAACGTATTGACCGGAATCACAATGGAATCTATTTGATTTTCTTCCTCATTTTCTTCCGCCATCCGCACCTGTTGCAATGCGAGCTGCTCTGAAAAAACCTGAACGCCCGAAATACTGACGGGACGATATCCCGGTGCGGTAACTTTGACTGTATATTGGGCAAATGGTTGATTTTCGGAGGGTTCCATCGAGTATTCAAGCGGAGGCGCATCAAGCGTAAGTTTTTCCGACATTCCCGAATCATCCGCGCTTACCTCCTCCACCGTGGAATCCGGATCTCCAGAATAGGAAATGGTGATTCTTGCTCCCTCAATCGGTCTTCTGGTCCGGTTTGTAAGTACTTCTACTTTGAGGCTTCCTTTATCTACAGCCTCTGTCTGGGCATATTTGATATCTGGCATGAACAACCTCTTCATACATTTCCTTATATTATATGCTCAGACATGCAATCCTGTTCTGCTTCCTGTGCAAAACATTCGATTTCCCAACTTCTCAATTTTTATTTCCGTTCTTTATCCAAATCCCCCAAAACTTAATTCTTACTCTACCGTAACTACCTTCGCCAGATTTCTTGGCTTATCAACATCAAATCCCTTATCGGATGACACGTAATATGCTAAAAGCTGTAATGCAACCGATGCAGGTAAAACCATAAATTCATCCTGCATATCCGGAAGCTTGATCACCTGATATTCGGTATCAAGATCACCGGAAAGTGCCTCTTTGATAAATAATACAATATCTGCACCTCTGGATTTTACTTCCTTAATATTGGAAAGCTCTTTTGACATGAGTTTTTCCTGTGTTACCGTTGCAACAACCGGTGTGTTAGTCGTGATCAGTGCGATCGGTCCGTGTTTTAATTCGCCGGAGGCATAAGCCTCAGAGTGAATATAAGAAACCTCTTTCAGTTTCAATGATCCTTCCAGTAAAATAGAGTAATCCAGTCCACGTCCGATCATAAACAGATCCTTTGCTTCCAGAATCTTCTTTGCGATCACATGGATGTCACGTCTTTTCTCCAATACTTTCTGCATCACTTCCGGAACACGCTCTAATTCTGCGATAAAGCTCTTTGTCTGCTCCTCTGTGTAGACACCTCGCAATAATGCCATTTTTGCAACCACAAGATAAAATACGGAAAGCTGTGTTGTGTAAGCTTTTGTACTTGCCACTGCAATTTCAGGTCCTGCTGCGGTGTATAACACATAATCACTTTCTCTTGCAATGGAAGAACCTTTTACGTTGATAACGGATAAACATTTTGCGCCCTGTCTCTTCGCATATTTTAATGCTTCCAAGGTATCAATTGTCTCACCGGACTGTGATACTGCGATCACCAATGTTTTCTCATCAATGACCGGATCGGAATACATAAACTCTGATGCAAGTTCTACGTCCATCTGCACATGAACGATAGATTTTACCAGAGCCTGTGCCACAAGTCCCGCATGCATGGCTGTTCCGCATGCTACCACACAAATTCTGTCACAGTCTGTAAAAAGAGAATCCGGCACACCATCCGAGGTAAAATCAGGCAGACCGTTCACGATACGGTCTTTGATCGTATTCTTGATTGCTTCCGGCTGCTCCATAATCTCTTTTTCCATATAAAATGGATAACCATTCTTTCCCGCGCTGTTCAACTCCCAGTCAACGGACAAAAATTCCGGTTCTACCACATTGTCATTTAAATCCGTAAGTACCACATGATCTTTGTGCAACTCTAAAATGTGATATTCCGGTACAACAAAGTATTCATTTGTAAAACGGCAGAGTGCAGTCAGATCTGATGCAAGCATTGCTCCCTCTTTGCAAATGGTTGCAACGATCGGGCTGACATTTCGAATGGAATAGATCACATCCGGCTGATCTTCAAAGAGAATCACAAGCGCAAAGGTACCCTTTAATTTACTTACTGCTTTCTTGATTGCTTCCTTGGGATTTCCCTTATAATAATGATTTAATAATGCAGCCGCAACTTCACTATCTGTTTCAGAATGAAGGATTTCCTGCAAATCGTAATCGGCGATCAGCTCACGATAGTTTTCGATGATCCCGTTATGAACCAGAGTCACTTTTCCCTGCTGATGCGGATGTGCATTCTGATCCGTAACTCCACCGTGAGTTGCCCATCTTGTATGTCCGATACCGCAGGTAGACAAAATCTTCTTCGAATCACAAATTGCTCTTAAATCACTTACTCTTCCGGCACATTTATAAACATTTGTCACATGGGAAGTTTCGTCTTTCACTGCAATACCCGCACTGTCATATCCACGATACTCTAATAATTCCAACGCATCTAATAAAACATCTTTTACGTTTTCACTGCCTGTATAACCTATAATTCCACACATATTAAATTTCCTCTTCTTTTCTATTTAAAATTTAAATCATATTCAAATCCAATTGTCCCATTATACCGTATTTGTTTTGCAGTCACCTGCATATTTGCCGGCATATCTCGCACTGGGAAGTACGAAAGGGCGTCCGCCGAATTTTCGATAACCCTTTTCCTCGTTAACCTGTGTATGGTCGTCCTCACAGGTACATGGCGCTAGAAGAGAAACCTAAATGTCTGCAATCAGTCACAGACAGGATCGCATATCTGAAAATATAAACCTTATTCGATTATCAATGTGCTATATATTGTAAACGCCTTCATAAATGCTGCTACATCTATGAAGGCATCTATAACATGATTACTATACTATGATATGTAAAAAATGTCCAGAAGTTATTTTACTTCCACTGTCCAGCCATATTTATCCGGGATTCTTCCCCACTGGATGCCGGTTAAGGTATCATATAATTTCTGTGTCAGTTCACCGATCTCAAAGTTGTTGACTGTCACAACATCATCTTTGTAACGGAGCTCTCCGACCGGTGAGATAACGGCTGCTGTACCTGTACCGAATACCTCTTCCAATGTGCCGTCATGTCCGGCTTTCATCAAATCGTCTACGGAAAGTCTAGTCTCATTTACTTTGTAACCCCAGTCACGGAGCAGATGGATCATGGAATCTCTTGTAACACCCGGAAGAACAGTTCCTTCGATCGGTGCTGTGTAGATTTCTCCGGCGATCTTGAACATAATGTTCATCGTTCCGACTTCCTCTACATATTTGCGATGCTCACCATCTAACCAGAGAACCTGTGCATAACCAAGTTTTTCTGCCTTCACCTGTCCCAGAATAGAACCTGCGTAGTTACCACCACATTTTGTAAAGCCTGTACCACCTTTTACAGCACGGACAAGTTCATCCTCAACCAGAATCTTAACCGGGTTAAGACCTGCTGCATAGTAAGCACCTACCGGACAACAGATAATCATAAACTTGTATGCGTTTGCCATATGTACGCCGAGTGCTGCTTCTGTTGCAAACATAAATGGTCTGATATAAAGGGAAGTATTTGGTTCAGATGGAACCCAGTCAGCTTCCACTTTTACAAGTGCTTCCACTGCTTCGACAAACATATCAACCGGGAATTCCGGCATACAAAGTCTTGCATTGGAATTGATCATTCTCTTTGCGTTCATCTCCGGACGGAACAGCTGGATTTTGCCTTCTGCTGTACGGTATGCTTTCATACCTTCGAATGTTTCCTGCGCATAGTGAAGTGTCACGCATGCAGGATCCATGGTGATAGGTCCTTCCGGAACGATTCTTGCATCTTTCCATCCGTCTTCTTTTGTCCAATCCATGACAAACATGTAATCTGTCATATACTTGCCAAAACCAAGATTCTTCTGGTCTGGTTTCTCCTTTAATACTGGTCTTTTCTCAAATCTGATATCCATAATATCCTCCTTTTCCCATTACACTTTTGGGAAATTAACTTTGACAACCATTATGATACTTTATTTTTTTCATGTCAAGATTATTCCGAAGCCTTATGTTATGTATAACTATTAGTTATTATCTGTTTTATTTTCTATAACCTGATCTTATTTTCTTTTTCAAGTGACTTTTCCACTCTCCTGTAATATAATAAAACTACCTAAAAAAATTATGAGAGGTGATCCCTATGCATACATTTCAGCCAATTCCAGTTGACATGCTGGACATGAATCCATTTACGAAAATCGGCAAAGAATGGGCGCTGCTTACAGCCGGAAATAAACAGGAATCCAATACAATGACCATTAGCTGGGGCGGTGTTGGTGTTTTATGGGGCAAAAATGTTGTCTATGTTTTTGTCCGCGATTCCAGATATACCAAAGAATTGATCGATGAAGGAGACTTTTTCTCCCTTACATTTGTAAGTGACCAGTACCGCGATGCCTTGAATTACTGTGGCTCCCATTCCGGCCGGAACGAGGATAAGATTGCAAACGCAGGGCTTACCGTGGACTACCGGCATGGAATCCCATACATTGATGAGGGAAATCTTGTTTTGGTCTGTGAAAAAATGTCTGCTACCAGAATCACGGATGATTCCTTCCTTGATTCCGAGATTGCTGACAAATGGTACAAAGACGGTGACATGCACACCATGTACGTTGGTCAGATCATTGATGTGCTCGCAAGATGATCATTTCTGCTAAACTCTTATTTTTTTGCAAAACGCTGCATTCCTAAACCACAAAAGCCTCCCGGCAAAAATGATCCGGATTGCCTTTCATTGCAATTCCCACATTTTTATCGGGAGGCTTTTTTACTCATGAAGCAGATAACCACTTCTTATTCAACAAAAAAATTTATTTTATTTCAATGGATATTTCTCTGTCAAAGATTTCACGATCGCCTTTGCCTTGTCAGCTGCCGGCTCACCCTCTTTGATCATCATTGCGATCGCCTCTGCGATCTGATCCATATCAGCCGTGTTTAATCCGCGGGAAGTTACCGCCGGAGTTCCAAGACGTACACCACTTGTCACAAATGGAGATTTCGGGTCGTTTGGAATGGTATTCTTATTGCAGGTAATGTTGACGGAATCCAGAAGTTTCTCAACTGCTTTTCCGGTAAGATCATAATTGGTCAGATCTACGAGCATGAGGTGATTGTCTGTTCCACCGGATACGATCTTAATTCCACGATCCATCAGTCCCTTGCAGAGTGCCTGTGCGTTGTCAATAATATTCTGCTGGTAAACCTTAAATTCCGGCTGCAATGCCTCTTTGAAGCAGACTGCCTTAGCTGCGATCACATGCATCAGCGGTCCGCCCTGAATACCCGGGAAGATTGCTTTGTTAAAGTTATACTTGTCCGCAACTTCCTGACTGCTCAAAATCATTCCGCCTCTCGGTCCGCGCAGTGTCTTGTGTGTTGTGGTCGTCACAACGTGTGCATATGGAATTGGGCTTGGATGAAGTCCTGCTGCCACAAGTCCTGCAATATGCGCCATATCGACCATGAGCACTGCACCACATGCGTCTGCAATCTCACGGAATCTCTTGAAATCAATGGTTCTCGCATAAGCGGATGCCCCTGCAATAATCATTTTTGGTTTACATTCCATTGCAAGTTCTTCCACTTTATCATAATCAATGAATCCCTCGTCATTGACACCATATGGTACTACATGGAAATAACTTCCGGAAAAATTGACCGGAGAACCATGTGTCAGATGTCCACCATGGTCTAAGTTCATTCCCATGATTGTATCACCCGGTTTTAAAATTGCAAACTGTACCGCCATATTTGCCTGCGCACCGGAATGTGGCTGCACATTGACATACTCACACCCAAATAATTCTTTTGCGCGCTCTCTTGCCAGTTCTTCCACAACGTCCACGCACTCGCAGCCACCGTAATATCTCTTTCCCGGATAACCTTCCGCATATTTATTCGTCAGGACACTTCCCATTGCAGACATAACCGCCGGGCTTACCCAGTTTTCGGATGCGATCAGCTCAATATGACTGTTCTGTCTGTCAAGTTCATCGGTAATTGCCTGTGCGACTTCCATATCCACTGCCTGAATATCTTCTAATGTGTACATAAACTCCTCCTTGTCTTCCGCCAGATTTTAAAGTTCATTATAAAGGACTTTCTGTAAATATTCAATTATAAATTTATTTAAAAAATGTATACGCTGTCGCAAACCATGCCTTTATCACATCCCAAACCCATGCGTTTTCCAGATCAATACCGCAATGCATATCTGCAAGATCAGGATCGCCGGCATTCCCACCACAAAATACCAGTGCTTTGTCTTATGATGAAACAGATACATGCCAGCCCACGTTCCGACACTGCCGCCTAAAATACTCACAAGGAAAAGTGTTTTCTCCGGTATCCGCCATGCATGATGCCGCGCCTTGCTTTTGTCCATTGCCATCACTGCAAGTCCAATGAGATTCATAACGATCAGATAGATCAAAAGTCCTTTTTGCATTCTCCTGTCTCCCTTCTTTTTCCTGTAAATGTGAAATGCAAAAACGGCCGCCAGAAGGCAGCCGTTTTCCTATTTCACAACTATTTTGTTGCTTTATTTTTTCCTAAATGTACTTTCATGACATACCACAGTTCTGTTGCGATGCAGATAGAAGAATAAGCACCACATACAAGACCTGCCATAAGTGGAAGTGAGAAATCACGGATACTTGCCACACCTAAAATGTAGAGCATCACAACCATGATAAAGGTTGTGATAGAAGTATTAATACTTCTGGACAATGTCTGTGTCAGACTCTTATTCGCAACTTCACGCAATTCCTCCGCAGTCTGTTTTCCGGTCTTTAATGCAAGATTCTCACGGATACGGTCAAAAATAACGATTGTATCATTGATAGAGTAACCTACGATGGTAAGAACACATGCAATAAAGGTACTTCCTACAGAAATACGCACAAGTGCATATACTGTGATCACAACAAGAACGTCATGAACCAATGCAAGGATTGCACTTGCTGCAAATCTGATATCCTTAAAACGGAACCAGATGTAAAGTAACATAAAGATACAGGACACGATAACCGCTTTCAATGCATCGGAACGCATCTCACCACTGATGGTAGAACTGATACTCTGGGAAGTGATGGTGGATGCATCCACATCACAATTTTCTGCCAGTGTATCTTCCAATTCCTGACGCTCATCAAGACTTAAGGTACGTGTCTTAATTGTAACCTGAGTTGTTCCTTCTACTTTTGTTGCCTGCACATCGGAATCCCCGGTTACTTTTTCCACATAAGGAATGATGTCATTCTCGATATCCTCGATGGTCATATCTTTGCCAAAATCAGCCGTTGTGGAAGTTCCACCCATAAAGTCAAGACCATAGTTCAATGCCTTGCCCTCTGTTGCGGAATGTACTCCCATACTGATCAGTCCGGCAGCGATAATGATACCGGAAATTGTAAAGAATACTGCTTTTTTTCCAATAAAATCAATGCTCTTTCTCTCTTTTGCACGACCGTAAAGTTTTTCACTCTTCAGTCCCAATGCATACAGAGAATACAGAATGTATCTGGTCACAACCATCGCTGTAAAAAGGGAAAGGATGATACCGATCATTAATGTATAGGCAAAGCCTTTTACGGTACCGGAACCTAACGCCATAAGCACAACAGATGCGATCAGGGTTGTAATGTTACCATCTAAGATAGCTGACATCGCTTTTTGGAAACCGATCTTCATAGATGTCTGGACCGATTTTCCGGTTGCGATCTCCTCACGGATACGTGCAAATACGATAACGTTCGCATCCACCGCCATACCGATGCCAAGGATAATACCTGCGATACCCGGAAGCGTCAGTGTAATATCGAATAAATATAAGGTTGCGATCACTAAAGTTGTATAAATTGCAAGTGCTAAGGATGCTGCAATACCCGGTACTGCGTACATCACGATCATAAATACCATGACGATTGCAAGACCGATCGCACCTGCTTTTAAACTGGAGGCGATCGCCTGGCTTCCCAACTGTGCTCCTACGACAGAAGACTCTAACTCGGAAAGCTGTAAAGAAAGAGAACCGATACGGATCTGCGTTGCAAGTGTCTCAGCCTCTTCGAAGTCTGCCATACCTGTGATCTGTGCCTCACCGCCTGTGATAGCTGTCTGTACACGTGGATAACTGATGGTCTCTCCATCGTATACGATAGGAAGGTTTTTACCAATGTTTTCAGAAGTTACTTCTCCGAAAATCTTTGCACCCTCATCGGTCAGTTTTAAGGCAACCACATACTCTTTGTTGCCATACGTGTCTGTCTGGGTTGCAGCCTGTGCGTCTGCGACCATATCACCGGTCATAAATACCGTTCCATCCGGCATCTGGAACTCCAGGGAACCCGGATTACCAAGATCCTCTAAAATCTGGTTTGCATCCTGCACACCAGGGATCTCAACCGTAATTCTGTCGTCTCCAACCTGATATACGGAAGCTTCTGTACTGTAACTGTCTACACGTTTCTGAAGTTTATAAATGGTATCACTCATATCTTCAGCACTTGGATTCTCGTCCACTACCTGATAAGTAATGGAAACACCACCGGAGAGATCCAGTCCCAGAGGAATTGACATATCTTCGCCGATTCCGGTGGATGAAAGAATAATTGATGCATAATAAGCAAGTCCCACAAACGCTGCAAGGATCACTGCCAATATGACTGCTGCTTTACTCTTTTTCATTGTTTTACCCTTCCTTTATTCTTCGTCTGCCTCGGCAGCCTTAATCATGATTGCGCATTCAATACGCTTTTTCTGAAGTGCACATCCGATGTCGTATGCATTGTGGATATCTCCATGGAAATTGTAGGAGTTTGCTGCACATCCGCCACTGCAATAGAATTTTGCAAAACAGTTACGGCATTTTTCTTTCGCATAAACATTGCAGCACTTAAATTCATCACAGATATCCTGACGTTTGATACCCTCGTCCACATTTCCAAGCAGGAAATCCTCATTTCCAACAAACTGATGACAAGGATAAAGGTCACCCCAAGGTGTCACTGCCAGATACTCTGTTCCTGAACCACAGCCGGAAAGACGTTTTGCCACGCACGGTCCACCCTCCAGATCTATCATAAAATGGAAGAAGTTGAAATCATTTCCATTTTTATGTCTCTTTACCATCTCAGCAGCCAGCTTGTCATATTCCTCATAAAGCTGTGGAAGGTCTTCCTCACGGATTGCATAATCCTCGGTTGGCTGTGCCACTACAGGCTCTACTGAGATCTGTTTGAATCCAAGATCTGCCAGATGCAGCACATCATTGGAGAAATCAAGGTTATTGTGTGTGAAAGTACCTCTCACATAATACTTGTCCTGATTGCGGCTCTCTGCAAATTTCTGGAACTTCGGCACGATCAGGTCATAGCTTCCTGCTCCCTTGCGGAATGGTCTCATATGATCATGGACTTCTTTTCTTCCGTCAATACTTAAAACCACATTGCCCATTTCTTTGTTGGCAAATTCCATGATCTCATCATTTAATAAAACGCCGTTTGTAGTAAGTGTAAAACGGAAGTTCTTGTTGTGGATCTTCTCCTGCTCTCTTCCGTAGGCTACGAGGTCTTTTACAACCTGCCAGTTCATAAGAGGTTCTCCACCAAAGAAGTCCACCTCTAAGTTTCTTCTGTTACCGGAATTTGCGATCAGGAAATCCAATGCTTTTTTACCGGTCTCAAAGGACATCAATGCCCTTCTTCCATGATACTCGCCCTCTTCTGCAAAACAGTAACGACAGGCAAGATTGCAGTCATGTGCGATATGTAAACAAAGAGCTTTTACAACGGTCGGACGCTTTTTGAAATCCATCATATAGTTTTCATAGGTGTCCTTTGTGAAAAGTTCCTCATTTTTGATCAATGTCTGAACTTCGTCAATCGCTTCTTCTACTTCTTCTTTTCCATATTTGCCGGATAATGCAGTTACAATCTCTTCCGCAGAGGTATCTGCTGCGTTCTCACGTGCAGCATACATCTCAATGACATCATATGTCACATCGTCAACTACGTGGATTGCACCGCTGTTTACATCCAGAACAATATCATAGCCGTTGTTCTTATACTGATGAACCACTATAATATTTCCTCACTTTCTATCATCTTTTCCTCATAATATGTGCAATCATTACACATATCTATAACGTACAAATGACCGCACGCTGCGCGAACGGTCGTTTGTGAGTGTCATTATTCACTTTTGAGTTAAAACTTATTTGTTCTCGCAAGTCTGGTTTCCTACTGTGCAGGATGTCTTACAAGCAGACTGGCAGGATGTCTGACATTCGCCGCATCCACCTTTTTTTACTGTGTTCTGTAATTTTCTAGTATTTAATGTTTTAACGTGTTTCATGATTATTTCTCCTTTAAAAATCTTTTTCGCTGTCTTATAGTATAACACATAGTTTTTCATAAGAAAAGCATTTTTTTAACTGATCATGCCGCCGGCAGTTCCCGCACACGCACAGAGCACCCAGGTTGTGATCATTTTCACCGGTTCAATGCCTGCTCCCCCCTTTATGATCAGTGAGACGGCAAACAAAATTCCAAAATAAACCGTTCCTGCCACAAATCCCCAGAGGAACTTTTTATCCCTGATCTTTTTTCCCATCAGAATGCCTCCAGTCAGCCCCGTTATGATATAAATAACGATCACTGCCACTTTGACAACTGCCTCCGAGAGCTCCAGCCGGTATAAAAGCAATGCCAGAAGCAATAACAATAACGCACTTATGATAAACATGATAAAAAGAACCATTGCCAGCACTTTTGCCGGGTTTTCCTTTGCATCTCTCGCCCTTAATCTCAATCCTGTTCCCAATCCGCCACCGCCAGACTTTCACTTCTGTCTATATATATGAAGCAATCCGGCTGCTTATTCGCGCAATTTTTAATCTGCGCTTTATGCGGATGTCGTTTTGGCACGCAGTTTTTACAGGTAATGGATGCTGTAAGAAGCCTCAAATACCTGCTCCGGCTCCACTGCGTTCTCGTATGCCCGTTCCTCTAATGTGCCCTCAAAATCATCCGCATCACATCTTCCATACCACGGTTCAATGCAGACAAACGGTGCATCTTTTCCTTCCGGTGACCAGATTGCAAATAAAGGTGCATCAAAATCCATAGTCACATAAGGCTTTCCATCCGGTGTGACCAGTGAAACTTCCCCGGTCTGTTTTCCTTCTACCATATAAGTGCAGCGGTCAAAAAATCCCGGTGTAAAGTATACTTTCTCATCCTCCAGCGGGATTACAATATCTTCACTCATTACTGCCAGTCCGGTATCCGGTGTATTTCCATGATGATGCACTTCCTTTAGTCCTGCAAATTGCAGACCATATCCAAGTTTATTTTCTTCGCCGTTAAATGGGCATAAGAAAGCCGGATGTGCTCCAATGGAAAAATATAAGGTCTTTGTGTCCGGATTTTCCACTTTCCACATAACTTTTAATTCATTGCCTGTCAAATTGTATCCAATTTTCAAAACAAACGCGAATGGATACTTTTCCATCGTTTCCTCATTGGAATGTAAGGAAAACCAGATGGTGTCCGCTGTCTGGGATTCCATGGTATGTTCCATATCCCTTGCAAAGCCGTGCTGTCCCATTGCATACGTTTTTCCGCCATAGCGGTACTCTTTATTTCTGCAGTTCCCCACAAACGGAAACAACACAGGGGAGGTTCTTCCCCAATATTTTTTGTCCGCATACCACATGTACTCTTTATCGTCGGATTTTCTCTTTACGGATTTTAGTTCTGCCCCAAAAGAATCGATCTCCACACGCAATGTGTCATTTTCCAAAACATATCTCATACAATCCATCTCCTTGTCATCTAAATATCGTAGCAGGCAATTGTCTAAAAACATCGTAGATGACAAAAAACACAATTGTTTTCGCAATCACCTACGATATGAAATACAATTTTATAATTCGCAGTTATTTACCGTTCTTGGGAATGGGATAACGTCACGGATATTGGACATACCTGTCAGGTACATGACGCAGCGCTCAAATCCAAGTCCGAATCCTGCATGTCTTGCAGAACCGTATTTACGGAGGTCAAGATAGAAGTTGTAATCTTCCTCTTTCAGTCCAAGTTCATTGATCCTTGCAAGTAATTTTTCGTAATCATCCTCTCTCTGGCTTCCTCCGATGATCTCACCGATGCCAGGAACCAGACAGTCTACTGCTGCAACTGTTTTTCCGTCCGGATTCAGCTTCATGTAGAAAGCTTTGATCTCCTTTGGATAATCAGTTACAAATACCGGGCGTTTGAATACCTGCTCGGTCAGATAACGCTCATGCTCGGTCTGAAGGTCACAGCCCCAGGATACTTTGTAATCAAATTTGTCGTTGTTTTTCTCTAAGATTTCTACTGCTTCTGTGTAAGTTACGCGGGCAAAATCAGAATTTGCAACATGCTGTAATCTCTCTAACAGACCTTTATCGATAAAGTTATTGAAGAATGCCATCTCTTCCGGCGCATTCTCTAACACATAGTTGATGACATATTTTAACATGCTCTCAGCTAAGATCATGTCATCCTCTAAATCTGCAAATGCAATCTCCGGCTCGATCATCCAGAACTCTGCCGCATGTCTTGTTGTGTTGGAGTTCTCTGCACGGAAAGTAGGTCCAAAGGTATAGATGTTCTTAAATGCCATCGCATAAGTCTCACCGTTCAACTGTCCGCTTACGGTAAGATTGGTTGGTTTATTGAAGAAGTCTTTGCTGTAATCTACTTTTCCGTCTTCTGTCATTGGAAGGTTGTTCATGTCAAGTGTAGTTACCTGGAACATCTCACCAGCACCCTCACAGTCACTTCCTGTGATCAATGGTGTGTGCACATACACGAAATCTCTTTCCTGGAAAAACTTATGGATTGCATAAGCACAGAGGGAACGTACACGGAATACTGCCTCGAATGTATTGGTTCTCGGTCTTAAATGTGAAATAGTTCTTAAATACTCAAAGCTGTGTTTTTTCTTCTGTAATGGATAATCCGGTGTAGAAGGTCCTTCCACTTCTACTTTTTCAGCCTGAATCTCAAATGGCTGTTTCGTTCCCGGTGTTGCTACTACTTTTCCCGTAACAATCACGGCTGCTCCTACATTCAATTTGGAAATTGCTGAAAAATTATCAAGTTTATCTGAATATACCACCTGAAGCGGCTCGAAAAATGTTCCATCATGAACCACTAAGAATCCAAATGTTTTGGAATCTCTGACGCTTCTTAACCATCCTCCGACCGTAACCGTCTGTTCTACATACTTTTCCTGGTTGCGATACAAATCGCGTATACTAATTAATTCCATATCTGCCTCATTTCTGCGTCTAAAACACAATAATATAGTTAGTTCTATTCTCAATTTTACAGTTTATCAAAATATGAAAAAAAATGCAAGGGCTACCGCTTGTTGTTTGTGTAAAATAAACGGATGGCGGATTTTTTAGTTTCCGTAATTCAAGAGAATTGACATCTGTTTTTTTACACATAAGCAAGTGGTGCTGACTTCGGAT
>ENA-ORPF01001348-ORPF01001348.1-human-gut-metagenome-genome-assembly--contig:-NODE-1348-length-20420-cov-5.899484_pt1 | contig 20420 bp, 21 predicted proteins | sample MGYA00242140_ERZ509070 | MGnify/ENA primary metagenome ERZ509070 (study PRJEB26280, sample SAMEA2338713) | human gut metagenome | biome: human gut; feature: human-associated habitat; material: faeces... | reverse complement strand
AGAGATTATGCTGTAAATAAAACATTTCACTGAGCTGGTAACAGGCACGACTAAGAGCACCTGCTCTATCTCCTGCTTCAAGTGATGGAGCAACAATTTTCGGAAAAACATTTTCCTTTCGAAAAGCAGCTCCTGTTGAAAGTCCTATTGCCAAACTTTTTTGAATAGATATAAGTGAATTTTTCAAAGGTTTTTTTTCTTGGTAGGGTGTAATATCTCTGATTGCTTGCTGCAATGTGCTTCCACTGGTAAGCAACATATAAATTTGGCTGAAAACATTATAGTAATCTATACTTTTTGGTCTATCGAAGTAATCTTTTATCTTATCTATAAAATTCACTGTAATCACCTCGGACGTTTGTTACGGTTTTTATACTTGCCATAATCTGTTTTAGAGGTATAGGCATTAATAGGAATTTGAGAACTGCAACACATCTCAGTTTCCTGCTCAGGAGGAAGCTCTATATCCGGCTCTATGGTTTCTAATAATTCCTCTAAACTTACAGAACCTTCAGATACATGACTCATACCTTTATCCCACAGACTCTTAAAGGAACTGTTTTTACGCAAGAATTGCTCAATCTCGATAAGTCCGTGCTTCTCAGCAAAGTAATCTCTAAGATAATTATCAAATTCGATAATCTCAATAATAGGAATACGGCCTTTAAAACCAGTATGATTGCACTCATCACAGCCTGTAGAGATGTAACTTATATAGCCTTCATTCCCGTTATCATCTACGCCTTTTTCAAGCATTTCCAAATCCTGTTTTCTTAATAACTCGTTATATTCGGAAACAATCTTCTTCTTACAATGAGGACAATTAACAGAAAGCAGACGCTGACTTGAAATGCCTACAATCTGTTCAGCAAAGCCTGCCGTATTAGCTCCCATATCATTTAAACGTCTGAATACACTAATACTGTTTCTAACGTGGAGTGTAGAAAGAATAAAGTGACCAGTCTGAGAGGCCTGTACAGCGATTACGGCTGTAGGCTTATCACGAATCTCACCAACCATGATTACATCAGGATCCTGACGCAGGTTAGAACGCATGATTTTTTCATATGTCAGAGAAGCATTTTCGTTATCAGCATCCTTAACCTGAGTTTGAGAAATACCATGAATGTATTTTTCAATAGGATCTTCCGCAGTGGTTATTGCGTACCTACCACGATCTCGAATTTCTTTTAGGCAACTATATAGAGTTGTTGATTTACCTTCACCAGTAGGTCCACAAACTAGAAGAATACCACTAGGTTTACGGATGAGTTTTCTAAGCGCTTTAACTTCGTCATCGCTAAAAGATAATTCATCCAAATCTTTGACAGAATCTAATGCACCTAGAATACGGAGTACAATCTTGTTTGAGATATTATCATTACCGTAAGGTAATGTAGATAAACGAAAGTCGCGACCGAGAAAAGTAAATCTACCATCCTGGCCTATAAGATTATTTACGTCTAAACCTGCATTACGTTTATAGATATTACAAATCGTAACCGCATCTTCTTGTTTAAGCACGATACCAGTATCATATAACTTACCATCTATACGAAATTCGACCTTAGAAGGACCATCTTTTGTAGGTGTAATATGAATATCTGATGCGTCAGCTGTAATGCCCTGCTGCAGTATATTATCTGCCATCTTTGTCTGTTCAGATGTAATTTTACTGGTGTCAATCTGTACCTGTTCAACTACAACGGAAGGGGTAAAATTTTGCTTATAATGAGCATTATAACCTGAACTAAAATTGTCATAGGTTGTATCTAATAATTCAATACTGAGAATTTTACTGCCATTAGCAGCACAAAGTTCCTTGAGAATAATACCTATATCAGCAAAGTTGTCAGTATATTTACTTGTTACCAGAGTAATTCTACCTGTTTCCTCATCAAATTTTAGAGGCATAAGGAATCTCTGCTCCATTATTTTTTGAGGAACCAGTGATAATACTTCTGTAGAAATATCCGCATTACTAAGCTGTCCGTTATATGACGGCCACATTATTTATCACCTTCCAGAGTATCAATGACTTGTTTCATACTTTCATTGTTAGCCTTTAATTCTTTTCTTAAAGCCCTGTTCTGACGCTTTAATTCAGCAAGCTCTTCCTCTTTAGCCTTCAGAATCTTTTCAGCTTCCTCGTTCTTCTTTAAAAGGTCATTGCTTAAAGTATCAAGAGCATTCTGTGTCTGAGTATCTACATTGGACTCAATTTTTTCCTGCTGCATTTCCATCAGTTTACGATGTAATTTAGGACTAGTTTGCTGCAAGTCTACACGAGGAACGCCATTTTCGTCATGAATAATAGTAGGGGTGATAGCAATTAAGATTTCAGTATCCTTTTTATCAATACTGCGAGATTTAAAGATCTCGCCAAGCCATGGAATCTTAGAAAGAAAAGGAATTTGCTTGATATTCCTGATTTCTTCTTGTTTTAAAAGACCGCCTAAAAGAATTGTTTCACCAGCCTTCACACGCACAGTAGTTTCAGCACTGCGCTCGGAGATTTGTGGTGCTTTGTTGTTACCACTTTCAACCCATTGAGAGATAGTAGAAACATTAGGCTTAATGGTCATAGTAATAGTTTCTTTATCTTTATCGTTGATGCGGGGAATTACTTCTAATTTAACACCAACTTCTTTATATTCAACGCTAAGAGATGCATCGGAATCGCTATCATTAGAATCAGAAGAAGATGTAAATACAGGTACTTTATCGCCCATGAGAATGGTAGCTTTACGTCCGTCAAATGTAGTTACATTCGGACGAGCTAGAACATTACCTGTTCCAAGATTCTCTTCGTGCTGACCGGTAATAGAGAATTTAAAGCCGTTATAACCGCTAATGCTTGTATCCTTGCTCCATACATCAGAAAGATAGGATAAACCCATATTACGTGCCTTAGATTTAGAAAGTTCAATTACAGCAACCTTGATGTTAACCTGTTGCTGAGCAACGTCAAGTTGTTCTAATTGATTTCTAACTCTGCTGAGAGCACCGCTACTGCCTTTTACAGCAATAGTATGGTTATCATTGTTAACTACAACATCACCGGAGTCTACAATAAGCTCCATCTGCTTAGCGAATAAGTCAGGCTCCAGATGATCCAGTCTGAATGTTTCAATTGTCTTTAATTCATCAGCAGGAGCTACAAGAACAGTATTACCTACATAATCATAGGAGAAATTGCCTGCAAGGCTCATGGCATGAAGTGCGTCATCAAAGTTCGTATCATCCATATGCATGGACAGAGTACCTTTAAGATTACCGTTGATAACAATGTTCTGACCAGCTTTATAACCCAATGCCCTTACTGCATCCACAACGGGTGTGCCAGGTGCAAAATCTACAGGAAATGCAAGGCAGCTACTGGAAAATACAAGAGAGGCCATTGATAGGGCAACAATCTTTTTGGTTTTTGATATAAATCTCATCATCACAACTCCAATCGTTTATTGTATTTCTATAAAAGTTCCATCTATATATACGCCACGGTTAGTAATATCACCAACATGACCTAGTTTTGTGTCGTCACCAACACGAGCTGTTATAGTATCACTACCTTTTTTGATGATACAAACATCAGGTGGTAACAAACCTAAAACTGTAAGTTTATCATCACCAATAGCTTCAGGCATCCCTGGCACTGATGGTGGAACTGGTGCTTCAGGTAATAGGGGGTGAGCTGCAATACCTTTAAAAGGGGATTGACCGAGGATTAAACCACCTTTATGAGTATTGATTTTATAATAATCGATTATCGGGAAATTAGATGTTATAGGTTTAACCGGTTTAGCAATATATAAGAACAAAGAACTAAAGATGATACCGCTGACTGCAGACAAGCCTAAAACGGTAGAATAAGTTAAGAAACTAATTTTACGCATTGTCTACCTCCTAGTTGTAATAAACACTATAATCTATCTTACAAGTTACAGTTTTATCATTAGAAAGATTTAATTTTGTGATAACTACAAGATGATTTTTTTCAAACTCATTAAGGAGTGCCGTAACATCTTCCCATTTTCCTTCAGCAATAACACTTGCAGATACTGATTTAATCTTACCTTTCAATACAGAATTACCTTTACGTACACTAATAAGATTAAGATTATGTTTACTGAACATCTCTAATTGCTCTTTTTGAACCTTATCTAAATCACTTGATGCTACAGGCTTTAAAATAGTTTTTTCCAGCTCTTTGACAGTTTCATAATCATAATTTTTTAACCACTCAGCTTGTGCTTCATAAGTAGCTTTTACCTTAGCATTAGCCTGATTCAAGCTAACGAAGCTACTATACAAATACATTGATAAGGATGTCATAAAAAAGGATGCCGTAATGCAAAGTAGCATATTACGTCTAAAGGTGCTTTTATCCTTAAAGAAATATGTTAACATTACTTATTGCCTCCTTTCTGATCTTTAGCAGGCGTTATAGTAACTGTAAAGTCCATATTCCTTAAAGAATCTCCGCTATTATTGGAAATATTGCTTAGACTCTTAGTATAAGTCTTGTCAAAATCCAGAGCAGAAGAGAATGCATTAGCTTCATTAATATTTTTTGTTATGCCCTTGATAACAAAATTATTGGCATTAACGTCGATTTCTGTAATCGTGATATTACTGATTGCTGCAGCGCTACTAATTTTGGATACAACATCTAGTGCATCTAAGTTATTAGGTCTAACCTCACGGATAACAGCTAGACTTTTGGTAATATTGACAGCTTGTTTTTGAGCTGCAGAATATTCAACCTCAGATACAATAGGTTTAGGAATATTATATTTTGCATATGCTACCGCAGCACCCATAACAGCACAACTGGCTGTGCTTAACACTAAAAGAGCAATACAAGATAACTTAATAAGCGGTTTATTAAAATTGTATTTAGTCTCCTTGATTTTTTCCTTTGTTAAAAATGAGCCTAAATTTATTGGCAACATCATTCATTCCCCCTTTTAATTCAGCTTTTTGTTGCTTTGTAAGAGCAAGAGCAACTAATACGCAAGAATTAATTTCTCCATCATATTCAACATTCAGATAAGGATGTATATTATCAATATTGATAAGTTTTGTACCCGCTATTTTATCATCAATTTTATAAAGAGCTTCTGACTGACTTACAAGATAATTCCTTACGAGCTCATTATCTCTTGCACTATCAAAATCAAAAGGCTTACTCCAACCAATAAAACCAAGACTATTAACTAACATCAATTCATTATCTGTCGAAACAATAATCTGATTTGTTACTTCTTTATTAATAATTTGGTAAATAAAAGAACCTAAAGGCTTAATATCAAAAACGGATACTCCATATGACTCAAAGGCCGTCTGAATATTTTCAAGATAGTTACTAGGAATGTAACCTACGGACATAATATAATCTGTATCGGTAGTATAAACATTGATAACGCATGGTGTATATTCAGGACTAAGTCGGTTTCTACAAACTTCTAAAATAGTTTCTATTTGTTCCGCTTTAGTAGTACGGCTACCGTTTACCATAAATGCATCAAGGGCTACTGCAAATGTTTTATACTGCATTCCACATCCACCACTTAAAGAAATATAGACTACTTCATGTTCTATATCATCTTTTTGAGGATAAAGATAACTTAGAAGTTCCTTTACATTATCAGCACTTTTAAATAAATCTACATCATAACTGATTACATCAGTATGAACATCAAATTGATTCTTGTTGCCTATTCTAGCTATGCTTAGATTTTTCCCAAAATCAAAAATCAGCACTTAATTCACCTCAGCTTTACTTTATTTAACTCCAAAGAAGTATGGGGTCAGTATATGAACCATTATGCCACCATTCCACATGAAGATGTGGACCTGTGCTGATACCAGTGCTGCCTACTGAACCAATAACATCTCCTTTATTAACATACTGACCATAAGAGCAATATATACTACTCGCATGAGCATAAAGAGTATGATCTCCGCCTTCGTGCTCTAATATTACAGTATTCCCATAACCACCATACCATGCAGCATAAACTACACGACCTGGCAACAATGCATGAATAGAATCTCCATAGTCATAACCAATATCAAGACCGGTATGAAATTTCCATTCACCAGTAACAGGATGATGTCTCCAACCAAAGGGGGATGTAATAGGAGCTGCGAAAGCTATTGACATATTTACTGATATTAAAGAAATAATGCATACCATAAATAATAATTTCTTCATCATGCACGAATAACTAAATTCTCTTTCACATCCTTTTTTAGTCCTGCAGCAGCTCTAAAATAGGGAACATAAGATGTTTCCGATTCTAAAAACTCTTTTTTAGCAGGATTATAGAATTTTCGGGATTTTTTCTGATGAACACCAAAAGTGCCAAAGCCTTTTATCTGGACTACCCGTTCTGAACAGATTTCTTCTTTAATGGTATTGAAAAGAGAGTTAACGAAAATACTACAGTCCTTTTGAGGATAACCTGTAATATAACTCAGTCTTACTATTAAATCTTTTCTATTCACTATAACCTCACTTTCAAAACCTGAAGTAAAAATACCTTAACTCAGATACAAAAGTATAATAAACTAGCGTATTTCCACTTAATCATCTTTTTTCAAATATTCATCAAAAGCACCATACATCTTACTTTCGTAAAGTAACTGAATACCAAAAGGATTTGAACTTACAACTTTTGCTTTCTTTCCTTTAAGCATCTTTTTTGCCTTACAAGGCATAATATTTACAAGTCGTTGTCCTGATAAAGCATAAACTAATACACTTTTTTCAGCCATTTATATCCTCCAAAGCAGCATTAAAACTTTTCTTCCAGAATACCAGAATAATAGATAAAATTTATAATATATACTAAACTAAGAAGCTTTTAAAAATAGGAATACCAAGACAAAAAACAAGATAACAATGCAGAACATTATAAAAGCTAATCCCATTAACCAAACTTTAATAGATGTCATAATATCAGCTCTTCTTTAATTTCAGGTCATGAACTCTACGCTCATATTTCTTGATAAGCTGCTGAGCATAACCATAAGTAAGTGTGTAATCAGTATTATAGGCAATATCAAATTTCTTAATATAGTCAATCTGCTCCTGATCCGCAGGAAGATTATAGATAATATTCGCAGCTTCACCAGCAGTCATTTTCTCTGTAATTTCAATACCATGCTCCATAAGCACAATACGTTGAATAGGGCTTATTGGAAGAGCATTGCGTAACTTAATATAAGAAGTAGACTCTTTAATAAAGTTACTAGCATAACCTCGTGTCCACTTCCAATCAGGATTGTAAATAATATCAAACAATTTAAGTTCACGAATCTGTCCTTTAGTAATAGGCAGATTATCAAATAAATTTTTTATATCATTAACAGACATAGAATCATTGATAACGATACCTGATTCCATTAATGCTTTTTTCATGAAGTATAGATTTTTAGAAGCCATGGGATACTCCTTTTAACAACTTGTGTATGGTGGGCCGCAGCCCACCATACGGAGATTAGAATTTCAAGATTACATTTCAGCAGACTTGCTTTGGGACTGAGTATTTGCTTTTTGCTTTGCTTTTGCTTTAATCTCCTCTTTTTGAAGAGAAATATCACGAGCTTTTTCGGAATTAGTTACTACATTAAGGATTTCAGGATAACGTTCTTTATACTTACCAACACAATCAGGAAGTACACAGGTAATCTTATGAGCGATGATTTTACCATCAGTTACTTCTGAAATATCCTTCAGTTCTTTATGGGATTTAAGGAAATTCTCTTTTTCGTAATCACTGATAGTGAAGTTACTTGTAACAAGAATATCAGCCATAGCCTTTTCAGCACCTTTATAAGAACCATTATTGGCAGCAAGATGTTCTTTGCATGCAAGACGTGCCATATCCATCATACTGTTTTGACGAGGAATAGAAGCAATTTCAATTCTGTAGGTTCTTTCTGCAACACGGACCTTGTTACATTCTACATTAACTGCTTTTGCGATAGATTCTCTTTCCTTATCGGTCAGAACTTCACGATTAGAAACTGCTTTAATGTAGCTATCAGGAACTTTAATTTCAGGATTAGTTGCAAGCATACAAGCGTCCTGATAACCTACAAGACGTTCTTTATAAAGTCTATCGCAGATCAGGTATTGTGCTTCCTGCCATTTTGTCACACCTTCAATAGAAATCTGATGATTTTTCAAGAATTTCTCCTGATACGGATCCATGGGAGCGTTTTGTTTTTCAACCATCTTCTTTTCATGACGTTGTTGTACCATTGAATAGAGCGCCTGGGATTTTTCAGGGTAATGTTCAGGGTATTTATCCATAAAGTATTTCACATCATTATGAAGCTGGTGAAATTCTACATAAGCTTCCAGTGCCGGCATAGGTTTGCATGTTTTGGAATCCTCTGCCCATTGAGCATTAGTATAGGTTTCACCATCTTTGACTAAACCACATTCCTGTGCATGTCTAAAAATAGTATTGGTTACTTCTTTTTCGCCCTCTTTAGCAACTACTTGTCTATGAGCCTTGATTGCCTCATTTAAATCCTTATTAGTTAAGTTTTCTAATGATTCTGCAGGAATAAAGGTTGCCGCATATTTCAATTGTTTTTCAGTAGGTTTACCGTTATCAATTGTATTTTTTGCTTCCTCATATGTAGTGTTTTCATCAAATTCCAAATTATGCTTTGCATAATAAGCTTTTTGATGCAGATTGATTTTTCCCTTAAAGCTTTCAGCTAAATCTTTAGCTTCTTTAGTGCTCATAGTTTCCCAACGGCTATCATCAGCAGGCAGATAATTCATTAAGGTTTTTCTTGCAAACGCACCATTAATAGCATCACTTGCAACCATGGATGTAAGGCCTTTACATGAATCAGTCACAAGATCGTTTTTAGAAAGATGAGCCTTATAATAAGGGGAAAGATTGTCGTAATTTTTTAAAAGCAATTCTTTTTGTTTTTCAGTTGCAAGTTTTTGTTCATAAGCCATGTCATTATTCTCCTTCCGTTCTCTACGGGAATACTTTAAAGCGTCTTTAAGTTTATTAATTTGGTTTTGTTTTTCATCTGCAATACGGTCACCTTCTGAAGATCTAGCATCCTCACGGGCCTTTTTGATATATTCAGTAACATTCTTAACCTTAGCAGATTGTTTGAAAGATTCCGTTGATTTCTTAATGGCTTCATTAAGCTTATCAATTGCCTTACCTCGGTCATCACGAAAAATATTATGAGCCCTATCAAATACTTCCATATAGTCTTTTCGATAAACAATCTCAGACTTTACGGAATCAGGCTCCCAAGATTTCATTAACTCAATTTCAGTAGCAGTAGCCATTCTAGGTGTACCGTCTGCATTCATAATGAGCTTGTTATAACCATTGTTGGCAGGAAATTTTTCCAAATCTCTAACAACTACAGTTCCGTCAGGGAATATGAAAGAATCAGGATCACGGCTATGTAAATCTTGAACATTCTCGGCTTCCGAATATAGGGAACTAACATTGTCAGCATTGAGGGCTGTCTGAGCAGCTTGTCCGTCAGCCATTTCATTAACCTCCTTTAAATTTTTTATATCAGCAGTCACTGAATCAGATTCAGGACTGTCAATATCGGAAAATCTGTCTAAGTCATCTCCAATTGCATAATCAGCAGTCAATTCATCAGGCTGCATTTCATTTTCTAGCCTTTCAGGATAAATTGCTGTAGCAAGATTAGGGATAATATCTTTACTTAAATAAGATAATTCAGTAAGTTTTTCTTTTAAACCAGCAATACCTACTGTATCTTTGAGATATTCTCGGTACTGTGGACTATGAAGATGATCTTCAACATATCTACTTATATGCTGCAAAAGGCCACCTTCGTTTGCACCTAAATCATATCGGCCGGAATAAGAAATCTTCTTGCCATCAAGAGTATACAGAAGAGTGAATCTGACAACAGATTCTCTTCCAAATTTAGCAAGCTCTTCATCCTTTTCCTTGAATCCTTCGTCAGCTTCACGTACTCCAAAATAAGCATCAGGTAAGGTATCCCAAAGATTTTCAGGTTTATGATAGTCAATGAATACCCAATCCTGCTTATCACTTGATAAAGCTCGTTCTTTCTCTTCTCTCAGAAGAGTATTATCATTTTCTGGGTAAACAAGATCATCATCTTCGATAAAAGAGATGAAATCTGAAGAATATCCATATTCAGACTGGCTTTCCTGAACACGAAAAATATCGTTATTAGCCGTCAGCTGATTTTCATAAACATTTTCTCTCCCAAAGAACTTATCTACAGCCACATCAACGTCATGGCAGACATAGATAAAAAGCTCTGGGTGGTTACTAATCAGATCAGCAATTTCAGTCGTTACACTTGGTTTAAGCGTAAAATGATCATTTGCACCATAAATAAAGGTTTCTCCATTAGATACGGTAGTTTCAATGTACGGAGTATATTCCACTCCCATTTCCGCATGGAGTATGTACTGGACCATATTCACGTGCATATTAGAAAGCAAATCAAGCTCATGTTCAGACAAGCCATTATAACGGCTATCATTAACGTAAGCATCAGTAATGGTTTCATGAATATTTTGAATTTCATACATAATATCCATTGAAATTCCATTATTAAAATTCCTAGCACCTATCGATTTAAGAAAAGCAGCACGATTTTTTTGCAAATCTGTTGAACTTCTTTCGGAAGAACTATCAGACCTAAAGATACGGTTAAGAAAATTTTTCTCGCATTGCTCTATATTAAAATAATTAATTAGCTTTGCTTTAGGATTTCTTGCAAAAACTATTTCAGAATATTCCTTACCATCAACTTCTGACTTGTTTACAAGATAAGAAGCTTCTTCTATCTGTAATGCTTTAGAAGATTTCAAAACATGAAAATTACCTTCTTTGATCTGATTAAATTCAAGCCAACAAGGACTTTTAAACCCACGCTGCTTGCCTTCAATTAGCATTGCCATAGAATGATAAGCATCATATGTCTGATGATTATCAAGGCGATAGGGGATGACTGGTTTAACAGAATACTGCTGCCAAGGTGTATTACCAACACGCATTTGCTCAGCAATATTTTTTATGAACTCTATAGTTTTCGGTTTTAATTTCTTATTACTCATAGAATACCTCCAGTAAGGTAAAATCTAGAACCAACATAGTTGGCTGAAAAATGATGATTTTACATAGTTTACATATGAAAATATGTAACGTATGAGATATATGTAAACTATGTAAAATATGGAACATATGGAACATATAAGACAAGGGAGTTGAGTTATTAAAGTGGGAATAGATTTTTAGGGAAGACATCAAATATGTTCCATATCCATACCAAGAATTAAATAAAGCTAAATTTCTGTACCTTTATTTTTCTCGTTTTTATTAGCTAGAGCCTGAGTTCTAGCTTCTTCCTTGATTGCCTCTTTAACCTTAACCTTTTCCAAAGACATTTCAGCAGCCTGTACAACCTTTAGAATTTTTGGCATAGATTCTTGATATTTTCCTACACAATCAGGAAGTGTCTTAGCAATATAGTGTGCAATTACCTGAGAATCAGTAATGCTAGATTTATCAGTACCATTGATAGACTTAACCAAAGGAATTGAGTCCTTAGAAAAACTATTAAATTTAAAATCACTGCATACTATAGCTACTGCCATGCTTTTTTCAGCATTAACCAATGAACCGGTATTAACCAGATGGTCATAACAAGCCTTACGACTAATATTCATAATACTGTTATTTGTTTCAAGAGTTGAAACTTTAATTTTATACAGTCTTTCGGCCCTACGGACATCATTGCAAAGCTCCTTAACCTCCTTGACCAAAGCAGCCTTTTCTTCACTAGAACGTAATTTAGGGGCCTTTTCATTAGCTAGATGTTCAGGAAGGGTTATTGTGGTATCATAGGCTACAATTTTAACATCAGAAAGGCTTATGATTCCCTCCCTGAAGAGAGAGTCACAAACAGAGATCTGAGCCTCCTGCCAAGTTTTAATTCCTTCTGTACTAATCCCACGATTATTTAGAAACGCCTTTTGAAAATCATTAATAGGGGAAGCTTTGCATTCAGAAATCCTTTTGTCATTCATGCTTCTGACATGGCTATATAACGCTTCGGATTCCTTAGGCCACATATTAGGGTATTTCTGAATTAAAGAAGCTACCACATCTTGCAACTTATGGCGTTCTATATAAGCTTTAGAAGGTTCAAAAGGTTTACATTCCAATGCATCTTTAGCCCATTGTCCATAAGTATAATTTTCACCCTTCTTTACAAGGCCATATTCAACGGCAAGATTATAAAGAGACTGAGAAACAGTTTCATTGCGACGGTTATAACCTAGATTTACATAGGCTTTAGTAGCCTCATTAAGCTCTTCTCTTGATAGGTTAGTTAAAGATTCTCTTGGAAAAAAAGTAGAAGCATATGTTAACATTTTCTCTGTAGCTTTCCCTTCTTCAATAATTTTCTTAGCATCAGCATATGTTGTATTAGCATCAAAAGAAATCTTGTTCTTTTCAAAATAAGCCTGCTGCTGAAGGTTCATCTTGCCTTTATAGCTTTCAGCTAATTCCTCAGCTTCAATGGTAGACATAGTTGACCAACGTATATCATTAGCAGGAAGATAATTTTTTAACTTCATCCTAGCATAAGCACCATTTAAGGCATCAATTGCAATATTAAGAGTAAGACCAGGGCAGGTATCATTTCTCAAATCTTCACGAGAAATGCGTTCCCTATAGTCAAGAGAAAGATAATCATATGAAAGAAGAAGAGATTTACGTATCATTGATAGTTCATCTTGTTCCATTAGATTATCAAGATATTCAGCTTGCCTATTTTCTTCTTGAAGATTAATAATCTCATTGTCATTCGATTGCAGTTCAAATAACATCTTATGATTATAATCGAAATCTATTAATGTAGAAGTAATACTACGGAATTCAGAAAGGGCATCCAGCATCAACTTTAAACCTTCAATGCCTTCTCTTTCCTTAATGAAATCATGATACTTAGATGAATTAAGATGCTCATTACAGTAACGTTTTATGTGCTGGACAAGTCCACCATCATTATTACCAATATCATACCGACCGGTATAAGAAAGAATACGGCCATTTTGATTAAAATAAGCAGTAAATTTTATAGCTGCTCTTTCGTCAAGGAAAGCAAATTTCTCGTCAATTTTTTTCAAGAAAGCATCAGCCTCATTAATGCTGCTATAGGTATCTGCTAAACCAATATTTTTACCTTGATAGTCAATAACAACAAAAGAGTCATTATAACGAATATCGCTTCTCAAAGATTTAGAGATTGTTTCCCATGAAGGAGTATTCTCATTTTTAGGAAAAACCAGAATATCATCTTCCTTAAAATCAAGACGATGGGTATCTAGGTGTATCTGTTTATCTAAAGACTGCTCTAATTCGGGAATACGATCCCTGCCAAGAAAATGATTTACAGCAGTATCTACATCTTCACATAAAGATATGAAGACTTCCGGATAAGATTCGATAACACTAGAAAGATTTCCATCATAAATCAAGGCGGAATCTGATTCATCAGGTCCTATTTGAATTCTATGTGGATCTTCAGGCTTATACGGCAATCCAAGTTCAGCACAAAGACGATATTCAATCATTTCATTAACTAAAACATGAAGATATTGGGATGTATAATAATCTATATCCCTATAACGGGAATCATATAATTTAGAATAATGACCTTGAATGTATCTATCATCATATGTGAGAAGAGAACTGTCGATATTATGAAAATCTTTTTCAGATAATTTCTCTAAAGCTGAAGGGTCAGACTTCAAAACAGCATCTAAAGTAGCTTTCTGCTTTTTCTTTAACTCAGATGCACTCATTTCACCAGAATTCATTATGCGGTTAAAAATAGATATATTACATTGCTCTACATTGTAGTAATTCTGCATACCGATATCAGGATATGCAGCAAAACCTACTTCGTTGACCTCATTACCATTTAAATCACGCTTAGTTTGTAAATAAATAGGCTCACTTAAAGATAATGGTCGTTCTGCTGGTTTAACTTGATAAACGCTGTCCTTTAAATCGTTAGAATTAATCCAACAAGAACGCTTATAGCCATTTTCAGCTTCTGTAGTGAGCATAATCAGTGTCTGATAAGTATCAAAGAACTTATGCTCATTAATGTTGTAAGGAAGAGTAGGATTTTTACTGCTCTGCTGCCAAGGAGCTTTACCATTTCCTATAAGCCTTGCAATACTCCTGATATTACCAAGGTCAACAGGATGAATCATTCTAGTCATATAAAAACCTCCAAATAAAATCTAGAACCAACTTAGTTGGCTAAATAACAAAATTGATTATTCATCAGATAAATCACTAAGTAAATCATCAGCATCTTTCAATATGAATGATGTATCTACATCGTAGAAAGAAATTTTCTTGAAATTGTGGAGTTGTCTGCTTAATGCAGGTACATTAACATAGTAGCTTTCATTGTCAGCTTTAGTTAAACCATAGAATTGCTCTTTGGCAGTATCTAAAACACCAAATTTAACATGTAAAGTTTCTGCAAGCTTATCTAAATTAACCAATCCAAACATAGAAGCAGCGAGAATATCTAAACCAAACATTACTTCAGGAGTAGACGGATAATTAAAGTCACAAGTTATAAGGTTTGCTCTATCATTATCATTTAAAACAATTGAATTTTCTTTTTCGTAATAACAATTAATCTTTAACATACTCAGGTTATCAATATTGATATAATTACGAAGCTTTTCAATATTAAGAGAATATCCCCCTAAGTTTCCGATTAAAAAATCTTTTTCTTTTAATTCCCTGTAATATACTTCATCTTCAGGCGGGTAAATATTACAAGGATGAAAACCAGAAGCTACTATTCTACAAAGAAAAGTTTCCAAAGCAACCCTTCTATACAATGCTAATCTAGATTTTCGACTTAGTTTGAAAACATCATTTTCATACATAGAACTGACTCCAATCAATAAATCGGTGGAAACATATCATAATCATCAGCATTACGCTCCTTTAAGCGACGCTTCCTGTCTTCTTCTTCAATCAATAAGCGCTTTTGTATTGCTTTTTGATGTTCAAGCTGCTTTTGTTGTTTTAAAGAATTATCGATGAATCGCTTATTATGGATATAAAGCTTATTTACCATTTCGGATATTTTAACGGCCTTTTCTTTATCACATTTACGTTCTAATAATCGTTCATAAATTGCCTTTTTAGAATAACCGTCATAGTGAAGGTCAATGGCATATCTTATATATGCTTCATAATCCATGTAATCCATGATTAGATAATTTCTCCGGTTTCCTTATTAATAGTTTTACCGTTCTCGTGAATATAACGGTCCATAGCTTCTAAATCAGCTTTTAAGTCTGCTTCAGGTACGTCTTTTACTAATACCCCGGCTTCAATCAAATCCTCATTCATACGATAAGCATTCCATGTTTTCACTGCAGCAACGAGACCATCATCGTGGAAGTAAGCATAATCCTGAATTTCATCAGGAACAGTACGGCCACAATCAGGATTAGCGCAGCGAATACTATAGAGACTAGGCTCGTACATTGCATTCTCAACAAGCTCTACATCCTCACAGCCACATTTACATGGTTCTGCATACAGTTTTTCTTCGTTACCATTTTCATCCGTAGTTACAACATAAGGAATCTGGTTGTCAATAAATGCACCATATACATAAACAAAACCATCTTTAATCATTAATATTTCCTCCTAAGCATTTTAATTTTTCCAATTCATAACTTGGAAAATTGGGACATAAAACTATAGAATCAGGAAGAGAAGGACAGATATTGTATTCTTTTATAACAGCAATGCGTCTACGGATATAATATCGAGCCTTATTTAAACTAACTTTACAAATCTCTTTATTATCAGCAGTCATAACATTTACTAAATGAACCATATTAATCCTCCCTTCTGTATTCAACTGTACGATTGTCTATACGTACTTCAAAAGCCTTATAGACGCTATGCATCACAATGATGTCACCACGTTTTTCATAAGGAACAATAGCAAGTCTGCCATCATCCAGATAAGCTAAAATAACGGGGTTGACATTAAGAAGTACATCTTTTTCAAAAGAAAGATATGTATTCCAGTATTTATCATCAAAAACATTTTGAGGAAACAAATCTGAAGGTCGTCTAGTATGAGAATATCCAAAATTTAAATCCTTAATGTTCTCAACGCTCATAACAACATTCTTTGTTTTGTAACCATTGGAAATATCATCAGGTACATTCCATTTCACATAAGGTTTAAACAGTTCACTAGTTTCCAGTCTTGCTTGAAAATTATGACGATCAGTAGAAATAATGATATTTGTAGCAATGTCATATTGATAAGGCTGAATATAGATATGCCAACGGCTTTCGCTGCGGTTATAGAATGTACTGAAACTAAAACGCTGCTTATCTCCTGCTGTTATACGTTGAAGCTTATCACCAGCAGGAAGTATAATATCTGTTTTAAAGCCAGGTTTTACATAGATAACAGAGTTAATACCACTGGTATAATCAAGATATTGACAATCAACTGAGCGTTCTTCATAAAGAGATAAATCAGGATCAAAAAATACGTCAGGTTCACCAACATATTTTTCCTGCTCATATCTTTCTAAAAAACTGCTTCCTAAGGTAGAAGTGTTAATGTCTACTTCATCATTAATTACGTTCTGACTACGAGTAATATTAGAAACAGAAGAATTTTCTACTTCAGGCTTAGAATAAGTTCTACCAGTAGCTGCATAATAACGCTGTAAAAAGCGTTGACCAATAGATAACTCTGGCTTATCTGTTTTTAATTCGACTTTTTTAGAAACTACTTTATCTTCTGTTTCTTTGCCATCTTTACACAGGTTGTCTAATCTATTTCTAAGATTTTCAGATTCAGATAATAACGCTGCTGATTCAGTTTCTTCAAAACCAGCAGGAGCAACATAACTATCTGCAGAAGCAACCATACAAGAAGAACACATAAGTGCAGTTCCTATTAAACGAGCAAGTTTTTTCAAATTCGACACCTTCCTATAAAAACTATAAAATGTATTTTTGGTTTCACTACTACAAACGAATATGTCCGTCAAGATACGGCTTGCCTTTATTTCTTGACCGCCACATTCGTTTATAGTTATGACGTAATTAAGCAAATATGACAGACAAGCATTGAAGCTTGCCTATCATATCAACTTGTTATTTTATTCAGGCTTATAATTAGATGAGCCAGGATTACTAGGATTACCAGTATCTCTATTAGTATTGTTTTTCCCATTCTGAGCATTAAAGTCTTGCTTGTGATAATTACCAAATCCAGTGTTAGCTGCTTGTCTACCTTCATTCATAGATGTTTGCAAACCTGATGTAAGTTTATTAGCCAATCCACGTGCAAGACTACCACCTCCACTTGTTGCAGCTTCAGTAGCCCCACCTCCACCACTAGCTCCATACAACCAAGCACCAGCAGAAGCGAGTGTGCCTGCTTTACTCAAAGTACTACCAACTGCACCACCAATCATACCGCCTGCACCTGCTGCGAATGATTGAGCCATAGATCCAGTAAGAGCAGGGGAACCACTCATAGCTGCTCCTGCCATAGCAGGTATCTCAACGGCTAAGAAAGCAAAGACCCAAGCGAGAATCAAAGATACAAATGCATCTTGATAAGAGATAAAACCATTAGCATTACTGGAAAGTTCTTCTGATAAAACTTTAGATTCATTTAATGCTAAACTTATAATTGCACCCATAAACATCATTTTTACGCCACAACCAACTATAAAACCGATTGCGTTTTCTGCAAATCTTGTTGTTCTTTCAAGAAGAGCAAACGGAATAAATAAAAGAAGCATAGCAGCAACAACATAAAATTCGATATAAGTTATAAATGCATTTATGGCAATGAACGCAAATGCAGCGATAATTCCTACAAATGCAAGTAGCGATATTAGCCAAATTACAATCATATGACCTACGCTAATGCTAATACCAGAATTTAAAGTATCATAAAATACACCAGCATACTTAAATCCCATATCCAGTATTTCAGATGGTCTACCTACAATTCCAGCATCTAAACCACCAAAACTAGCACCAGCTTGTGTTAAAGACTGGATAAGAGCATTAATAATAGTATCCCAATTACTAACGAACCAAATCCAAAAACCATACTTCATGATTTTTGAAAATAATAGAGGAATGTAACCATTACCACCAAAGCTCATCATATTAAGGAGAATGGCAAAAATGAAATCAATAGGCATTAATATTTTCAGAAGACTTTTTGCTTCCTCCATAATTACGCCATTTGTTCCGACTAATGCTTGAATATTTTTTAGCGATTCTGAAAGAATTGAACTATCCATTTAATATCTCCTTAATGAGAACGAAAAGTAGCAACTTTCTCGCCTTTATTTTTTAAAGTTACATCTTTTTCCATAGCTTCTTTATTTCCACGAGCAAATTCATCACTAAGTTTTTTAGCCCTACGTTCTTGATCTAAAGCACGTTGCTGCTTCAATGCTTCCATTTTAATCATCTCGCTATACATAGATTGCATTTTTTGCAATTCAACAATCTGAATACCATTTAACTGGGTAGCTGCTTGCAAAGCTTGTACAGTTCCTTCAGCATTATTAGAAGCTTTAATAGCTTTTAATACAGCTTCAGCAGTCCTTGTATTTTCAGAATTAGAAGTTAATCCAGCCATTGTCAAAGCCTGCAACAATGTCTTATCCCAGCGTTTTTGACTCTTATCTGCTTGCTCAGTATATTTCTTCATACTGTTGTCCCAACCGGTATAATCAGGATTGATTTCATTCCATTCTGCATAAGTCTTAGTCCAATCTTCACCAATAGCTTCAGCCTGACTTCTAACAGAATCAATTGACTTAAAAAGATAGTCACATTCTTTCTCAACAGTTTCCAAATCACTCCAGTCCAGGCGTTTCATATTACGCAGCTGATTATCTATTTGCTCAGCAGAATTAAGAACCTGTTGGATCATTTGTACTTTAGTTTCAACATTGGCACTATAATTAGTAGGATCATAAACGGTAAGAGCATGACAAGTATTCATAGATAATAAAGCTGCTCCCCAAAAAGCTGCTAAAATAGTTTTTTTCAACACAATACCTCCCTAAATGTGTTATAATTAACATAATTATTAAAACGAAAGGATGATTTTATATGAATATTAAATATTTCGCATTAGCATTAAGTTTGTCCGCATTTCTCTTTGCAGGCTGTGGTTCTGACGAAAAGAAACCTGCTGATACTTCCTTGCCTAAAGCTGCTCCTATGCAAGAAGTTGAAGGACCAAAGACTCTTAGTAAAGGCAAAATTGTCGGAACCACAAGAGTGAGAATTAAAGGTAAATCTTCGAATGTACAAGTTGAAGAAAGGCTAATTGAAGTTACAAATTTTGAAGGTAAAAAAATCACTCAAAAAGCATATTATATTGCTGGTACAGATCAACGTATTACTTATAACCCTGAGAGAAGCAATAAAGATGTTACTCTTAAGAACAAAGGAGAAAGCGTAGCCACCTTTAGAAGTCACTAAGTAAAGGATGATTTTATATGAATATTAAATATTTCGCATTAGCATTAAGTTTATCCGCATTTTTCTTTGCAGGCTGTGGTTCTGATGAAAAGAAACCTGCTGATACTTCCTTACCTAAAGCTGCTCCTATGCAAGAAATTCAAGAGCCTAAAACACTTAACAAAGGTAAAATTGTAGGAACTGCTAAAGTTAGACAAAACGGAAAAACTGTCACAGTAGATGTAGAAGAAAGAACAGTAGAAACAAATGATATTGTTGGAAAAAGAGTAATTCAAAAACACTATTACATTGCAGGTACTGAACAAAGAATTGCATATAATCCAGAAACTGCAAATAAAGACGTTACTCTAAAAAACAAAGGAGAAAGCGTAGCAACCTTTAGAAGCCACTAAACACTAAAATTAGAGCCACCAACTTAATTTGTTGGTGGCTTTTGTTCTTGATAATCTAAAAAATCTAAACCACCAAAATCAATGTGAAAATATCTTTTTAATAAATAAGAATTTTTGAGAAATATTCTATTAATATAGTACACTTTGCCCCCCCCTCGTCAACACTTTTCCGCTAGAAAAGTACAAATTTTTGAAATTAATTTGAATAAATTATGTATTCAATAAGTCATAAATAAAAAATCCGACATATGCAACATATGTAAAGTATGTTCCTATATGTTGCATATGTTTATATGTAACATATAGGATGTATGATACATATAAGAAAAAGCCATATGAATCTCATGATATGTACCCTCTTTACTGGACAAAACCAGTAAGGAGGGTATTTTTATGCGCT
>ENA-ORPF01001347-ORPF01001347.1-human-gut-metagenome-genome-assembly--contig:-NODE-1347-length-20420-cov-19.056764_pt1 | contig 20420 bp, 9 predicted proteins | sample MGYA00242140_ERZ509070 | MGnify/ENA primary metagenome ERZ509070 (study PRJEB26280, sample SAMEA2338713) | human gut metagenome | biome: human gut; feature: human-associated habitat; material: faeces... | reverse complement strand
TGGACAAGGCGAAACTGGAAAAACGTATCGCCTCGCTCGAAGGGGAACGCAAGTCGTTCAACAAGGGCAAGCGTGATTCGGAGTTCAAGCTGGAATCGAAGACCCGCGAGCTGGGCAACAACACAGCTTTCATAGATGCCATGACGGAGGACTGGAACCGCTTCCTCTCTGTGGTGCAGACCGACAAGGAGGGCAATCACCTTAATATAATAAAGGTGGACGGAGTGGATTCCGCCGATGAGAAAGTCATCGGAAAGCGTTTGCAGGAGATAGCCAAGAATGCCACGACCGGAGGGTTGTACACGCAGGTTGGAGAGTTTTACGGTTTCCCGATAAAGGTGGTCAGCGAAAGGATACTCAAAGAGGGATTGGAGTTTACCGACAACCGCTTCGTGGTCGAGGGGAACTACAAGTACACCTACAACAACGGGCATCTGGCGATGGCTGACCCGTTGGCCGCCGCCCGCAACTTCCTCAACGCGATGGAGAGGATACCCTCCATCATCGACCAGTACAAGGCGAAGAACGAGGTGCTGGAGATGGAGATACCGCAGTTACAGGAGATAGCGGGTAAGGTGTGGAAGAAGGAGGACGAGCTGAAGCAGTTGAAGTCCGAACTTGCCGCCCTTGACCGAAAAATTCAGCTGGAGCTTGCGCCACCCACGCCCGAAGTCGCAGAAAAGGAGAATGAAGGGCAACAGCTCAAGCCGGAAGCGGAAGATGTGAGGAACAGGCAGGCGCAATATCCCGAAAATGCACCGCCGCAGATACGCAGTCCGGCGGATAGTATCGTTGCCAACCATGTCATAATCGGGCGTCCGGGACTGTATGCCAAGGAGGAAACCCGGTCCAAAGGATTGAAAATATAACCTAAGGAATTTTATCTGAAGTATTAATAAGGGCTATCCCAAAAGGTCTAAAAGTAAATTTTATCCTTTCTGCAAGTATCTGTAGGATGGCAACTGCATTTTTTTTCTTTTTGGGCAGCCCTTATTAAAATTTATTCTTATTTTAGGTTATATACATTCATGTCCATTTATGTAAAAAATCCTGCTGACCTTGTTTATGTCTTGTCAGTCACCATTTGCAAAACCATATTTGACCCTCAAAGAGGCTGAATTTGATAAGCAACTTGCTACATACTCATAATAAGGAGCTAAATAGAACACGAATGGGAAATACTCAAATGCCAAACTAAAGAAGATATTGGCCAAAATAAACGTTATACCGAGAGAGAAACTTGATTTTTTTCAACTTCCTAAAACGTTGTTGTTCAAACATTTCTACTTATTTGTACTTACCAGTTGAACCTACGCTTCCCTAATAAAATGTCTATGGTAAAAAGTTAAAAAATCCTCCCACTTTTGTTAGATATATTTTTTTGTGTAATTTTGTAATCGTTATGCGGCAGTAATAATATACATATTAATACGAGTTAGTAATCCTGTAGTTCTCACATGCTACGAGGAGGTATTAAAAGGTGCGTTTCGACAATGCATCTATTGTAGTATATTATTGCTTAATCCAAATGAATATTATAAATTTAGGAATTCTTGCTCACATTGATGCAGGAAAAACTTCCGTAACCGAGAATCTGCTGTTTGCCAGTGGAGCAACGGAAAAGTGCGGCCGTGTGGATAATGGTGACACCATAACAGACTCTATGGATATAGAGAAACGTAGAGGAATTACTGTTCGGGCTTCTACGACATCTATTATCTGGAATGGAGTGAAATGCAATATCATTGACACTCCGGGACACATGGATTTTATTGCGGAAGTGGAGCGGACATTCAAAATGCTTGATGGAGCAGTCCTCATCTTATCCGCAAAGGAAGGCATACAAGCGCAAACAAAGTTGCTGTTCAATACTTTACAAAAACTGCAAATCCCGACAATTATATTTATCAATAAAATTGACCGTGACGGTGTGAATTTAGAGCGTTTGTATCTGGATATAAAAACAAATCTGTCTCAAGATGTCCTGTTTATGCAAACTGTTGTCGATGGATTGGTTTATCCGATTTGCTCCCAAACATATATAAAGGAAGAATACAAAGAATTTGTATGCAACCATGACGACAATATATTAGAACGATATTTGGCGGATAGCGAAATTTCACCGGCTGATTATTGGAATACGATAATCGCTCTTGTGGCAAAAGCCAAAGTCTATCCGGTGCTACATGGATCAGCAATGTTCAATATCGGTATCAATGAGTTGTTGGACGCCATCTCTTCTTTTATACTTCCTCCAGAATCAGTCTCAAACAGACTTTCAGCTTATCTCTATAAGATAGAGCATGACCCCAAAGGACATAAAAGAAGTTTTCTAAAAATAATTGACGGAAGTCTGAGACTTCGAGACATTGTAAGAATCAACGATTCGGAAAAATTCATCAAGATTAAAAATCTAAAGACTATTTATCAGGGCAGAGAGATAAATGTTGATGAAGTGGGTGCCAATGATATCGCGATTGTAGAAGATATAGAAGATTTTCGAATCGGAGATTATTTAGGTGCTAAACCTTGTTTGATTCAAGGATTATCTCATCAGCATCCCGCTCTCAAATCCTCCGTCCGGCCAGACAGGTCCGAAGAGAGAAGCAAGGTGATATCCGCTCTGAATACATTGTGGATTGAAGACCCGTCTTTGTCCTTTTCCATAAACTCATATAGTGATGAATTGGAAATCTCGTTATATGGTTTGACACAAAAGGAAATCATACAGACATTGCTGGAAGAACGATTTTCCGTAAAGGTCCATTTTGATGAGATCAAGACTATCTACAAAGAACGACCTGTAAAAAAGGTCAATAAGATTATTCAGATCGAAGTGCCACCCAACCCTTACTGGGCCACAATAGGGCTGACGCTTGAACCCTTGCCGTTAGGGACAGGGTTGCAAATCGAAAGTGACATCTCCTATGGTTATCTGAACCATTCTTTTCAAAATGCCGTTTTTGAAGGGATTCGTATGTCTTGCCAATCTGGTTTACATGGATGGGAAGTGACTGATCTGAAAGTAACTTTTACTCAAGCCGAGTATTATAGCCCGGTAAGTACACCTGCTGATTTCAGACAGCTGACCCCTTATGTCTTCAGGCTGGCTTTGCAACAGTCAGGTGTGGACATTCTCGAACCGATGCTCTATTTTGAGTTGCAGATACCCCAAGCGGCAAGTTCCAAAGCTATTACAGATTTGCAAAAAATGATGTCTGAGATTGAAGACATCAGTTGCAATAATGAGTGGTGTCATATTAAAGGGAAAGTTCCATTAAATACAAGTAAAGACTACGCCTCAGAAGTAAGTTCATACACTAAGGGCTTAGGCGTTTTTATGGTCAAGCCATGCGGGTATCAAATAACAAAAGGCGATTATTCTGATAATATCCGCATGAACGAAAAAGATAAACTTTTATTCATGTTCCAAAAATCAATGTCATTAAAATAATGGAGCGGTCAGGAAATTTCTATAAGGCAATACGGTTGGGATATATACAAACTTAGGTTTTCATTTGGTATTGCGCTCGCCTTTTGCTATATTTACAGAATATAGAGGGCGGCTCGGCAATACCCCATGAAAACTTAGGTTTTCATTTGGTATTGCGCTCGCCTTTTGCTATATTTGCCACGTGAAAGACATTGATTGAAAATAATTCATACCTTAACAAATAATGAAAAAATTACTTACTCTTACGTTATTGGCCGGAAGTATGGTACCGCAGAGCCTGTTTGCACAGGAAGTGGACCGCACGAAATACCCGGACTTTAACGCGAAAATAAATCCGGATGCCTCGCTGATGCGCATTAAAAACACCCGAGGCCAACGTCCGGCTTATGTGAACAATGCGGAAACCAAGCACTTCCCGCCTGTGTTTAACCAGGATGGTGGCTCGTGTGGCTCGGCTTCGCGTATTTGTTACATGTTTACCCACGAGCTCAACGCTTTCCGCAATCTCGACGGTAAAGACCCTAACAACTACTATCCCTCGCACTTCGTTTGGCTGCTCACCAATGGCAACTCAGGTAAAGACGCCTTTGTTCAGCACATCGGTGTGCCTTCGGCAGCCATTTACGGCGGACAAACCTACTCAAAGTATTTCGGTAACCAGGATACTACGAATCCTGACTTCGGATGGATGACCGGCTACGACAAATGGTACTCGGCCATGTTCAACCGTATGCTTCAACCCAAGAACTTCCCCGTGAGCGTACAAACCGAGGAGGGACGCGAGGCTGTGAAGAACTGGCTCTGGAACCACAACGGCGATGATGAATTCAGCGCGGGCGGTATCGCAGGTATCGGTGTGGCCAGTGGCGGACAGTGGTTTAACATCGAATCAACTCCGACGAACGACGAAATCGGGGTGACGGGTAAATTCTACGTTAAAAAATGGGGTACGCAGGTTGACCACGCCCTGACCATCGTGGGCTACGACGACCGCATTGAGTTCGACCTGAACGGCAACGGCAAGTTTGGCGAAAAATCGGCCGACGAGGTGGGTGCCTGGATTATCGTGAACTCGTGGGGCGACGGCTGGTGCAACAATGGCTTCATTTACTGCCCCTACGCTCACGCTGTGCCGGCTTTCAATGCCAACGGCACGCATCCCAACAATTACTGGATGCCCGAAATTTACCGCGTGCGCAAAAACTATGAACCGCAGCGTACCATCAAACTCAAAATGAACTACTCGCGCCGCTCTGAACTCTACCTGAGCGCAGGCGTGTCGGCCGACTTGAACGCAACGGAACCCGAATCGGCTGTGGCCTTCGAACACTTTAAGTATGCCGGCGACGGTAACGGCGGATGGAGCGAACCTGCTCCCGAAGTGCCGATGCTCGGACGCTGGGCCGACGGCAAACTGCACGAAGAACCCATGGAGTTTGGTTACGACCTGACTGACCTTTCGGCAGGTTACGATGCTAACCAGCCGCTGAAGTACTTCTTCATCATCGACACCCGAAACTATGCCGAGGGTACCGGTAAAATTCACGCTGCCTCAATCATTGACTATGTGCAGAATGCCAAGGGCGTTGAAACTCCGTTCTTTGCCGACGGACAAACGGTTGACATTCAGAACAAGGGCAAGCGCACCATCATTTCGGTTGTGGTGCAGGGACGCGGCGTAAATGCTCCGCAAAACCTTTCGCAAACCGAAGATAAACTGATGTGGCAGGCTCCTGTGAAATCAAGCAGCGTGCTGACGGGCTACAAGGTGTATAAAAACGGTGAACTCGTGGCTACACTGGCTCCCGATGTGCTTTCGTACGACCTGAATGCCGAAGAAACCGGTGTGTGCACTTACTCGGTATCGGCTATCTACGGCGAAAAGGAATCGACCAAGGTTAACCTTGTACAAACCGTAGGCAAAACGGCTCAGAAGAACGTGAACTTCAAGAAGTCGGGCTTGCGCATCCCCGGTGTGTTTGGCAATACTTACCAAAAGGCCACCATCGAGTACTGGATGAACTGCAACAGCCTGTCAGACTGGAACCAGTCGGCCGGACCGGGCTGGGGTAACTTCATGTTCCATGCCAACAGCGATGGCCGACTCACCGTGGGTTGGAACACGAATGGCGACCGCATGGACATCTCTGGTGCTTATACGCGCGGACAGTGGAAACACATTGCCATCGTAATCGACGGTCACAAGATGACGGCATACGTCAATGGTGTACGCCGCAATTCATTCACCTCTGACCTGTTCAGCGGCGTAGGTGGCTTTGGCGACTTGGTATTTACCAACGCCCAGGGCAAGAGCCTGGATGCTAAGGTTGATGAATTCCGTATCTGGAAGACGGCTCGTACCGACAAGGAAATCAAAGACAACTATAATAAGGAATTTGGCGATGCCGGTTTGCCCGAAGACCTCATGGTTTACTACAAGGGCGACATGATTAACGACAATGGCGTGATGAAACTGCGCGACCACACGGTTGGTCAGCACCATGGTGTGATTCTCGACGCAAACTACACGGCCATGAACCTTGGTGGCCCGACGCTTACAGCACCTGCTGACCTCAGCGTGGCTATCAACGAACCCGCAGGCACGGTTTACGCCGGTGTGCCCGTGAAACTCAGCGCAAAAGCCGGATTGGGCGTTGAATCGCTCAGCTGGAGTGCTACCGAAGCTGGCATGAATGCCCTCAAGGTAATCAGCCCCGTGGCTACCTTTGCCAAGGCAGGAGCACACACCGTTAAGGTGGTTGCACACAACATTCAGGGCGAAACTACCGAGGCTGAACGTGTAATCAATGTGGCTGAATCGCCCGCTCCGACGGCTGAATTCACCGCATCGAAGACCACCGTTCCCGCCGGCGATGCCGTTTCGTTCATCGTCAAGAATTTTGTGCAGGGCTACACTTACCACTGGGATATGCCCGGTGCTGAGGAAGAAACGGCCGATGCACCGAATGCTGCCGCTGTTTACAATATGCCCGGCAAGTACAAGGTGACACTCACCGTGACCGGCCCCGACGGCAAAAAGGCAAGCAGCGAAGTGGAAATCACCGTAGCTCAGGTGGCTCCGTTGGCTTCGTTCCGCGTTGAACCGAACGTGGTGATGAAGGGCGAATGGACCAAACTGATCAACACCTCGAAATACGGTGCCAAGAAGCTGGAATGGAAACTCCAGAGTGCTGCCAACGTTATGGCAGGCGAGGGCGAACTCATTGCCTTCCGTCCTGACCAGCCCGGTATTTACGACGTAATTCTGACGGCTACGAACGAAGCCGGACAGAGCACGGCTACCGAAAAGGGCGGACTCGTGGTGTGCAACGCCGACAGTAAAAACGGCTTGAACTTTACGGGCAACGCTTCTCTGAAACTGACGAAGGTGCCCTTCAAAAAGGGACAGCGCGAATTTACCGTAGACTGGTGGATGAATCCCCGTCAGCTCAAGGCTATGGGCAACGGTATCGGCGACAACGTGAAGGACTTTATGATTACTACCTCGTCGAACGGTGCTATGGAAGTAACCGTTGACGGACGTAAGGTTACTTCGGGAGCCAACTTCGTAATTCCCGGCAGCTGGCATCACTATGCACTGAAGCTCAAGAATGGTTCGCTCTTCTTCTACCGCGACGGTGAAAAGAAGGCTACCATGGTGGTTGGACGCACCATTCCCGAACTCAGCCAATTCTGCATCGGCGGCAGCGTAGCTCCGTTCGACGGACAGATTGACGAGTTCCGCGTGTGGAGCAAGTCGATGACCGACGCTAAACTCCAGGGCTACTGCAACCAGCCGCTCGAAGGTGCCGAACTCGAAACGGCTATCAGCAAGGACGGCTTACAGCTTTACTATCAGTTCAACCAGGCTGGTGGCGACGTGCAGGATGCTACCCCCGCTGCTAACCACGGTGTGCGCACGAACTTCGGTCCGGAAGGCGACGCCTGGGGCTTGTCAAAGGGTGTGTTCTCGCTCAACTTCACCGGAAAGGCTGAGGATGTAACGGCTAAATTCCTGACGAACTACAAGGCTCCGTTTGCTACTACCGGCAAGGTGGTGAACACTGGTGCCCGCTTCAAGGAACTGGATGACTGGACGCTCGAAAATGTTGACGCTCAGGGTACCGGTTTCCATGTCGACACACAGAAAGACAGCTACATGACCATTACCACGACGTGGGACGGCTTCTCGGCAAGCATCGAAGACCAGAAAACGTATCAAACGATTACGCTTCCTGCCGGTGCTTACGAATTTACCGCCAACTATGGCAAATGGGAAGGTCAGGCTGTGAACACTTACCTGGTGGCTGCTGCCGGCAAGGCTCTGCCCAACACGGCTGACCTCGATGCCGAAGCATTGGCTTACTTGCGCATGGAACCTGTGGGTGCTACGAAATCGAACACTTTGATTTTTGCACTGACTGAGGAAACCGAAGTAAGCATTGGTTTGCTGGCTAACCAAAGCGGTAAGAACTGTATGTCGCTCGAAAGCTTCAACCTCAAGAAGCTTAGCTATCAGCCCATCGTAAACGATCCCTCGGGCGTAGATGGCATCGTTACTGAAAGCAAACCGCGCGACAACAAGATTTACGACCTCTTCGGTCGCCGTGTGCTCACTCCGCAGAAGGGTGGTGTGTACATCATCGGTGGTCAGAAGGTAGTTATCAAGTAATACATGCTCAAACAAACTGCCGGAGCTGAAGAGTCCGGCAGTTTGCTGAACCCTTAAGAAAACTCCCTGAAAGGTGCTTGACAAAGTGCCCTTCGGGGAGTTTTGCTGTTATAAGAAAAGCCGAAAAATTTGTATTTCAGCGCGAAAAGCATTACTTTTGCTTATCATTAAACAGAATACAAAACTAACGTCCTCCTAAGCTTTATGAAAATAGCATTGATAGGCTATGGCAAGATGGGCCATATCATCGAAGAAATAGCGCTGAAGCGCGGACACCAAATCGTATCGATTATTGATGTGAACAACATGGACGACTTCGACTCTGACGCATTCCGCAGTGCCGATGTGGCCATTGAATTTACAAACCCCACTGCTGCCTACGGCAATTATTTGCGCGCATGGGAACAGGGCGTGAAAGTGGTGAGCGGAAGCACGGGATGGCTGGCCGAACACGAGGCTGACGTGCGACGTGCTTGCACCGAAGAGGGACACACGCTGTTCTGGGCTTCGAACTTTTCGCTGGGCGTGGCCATTTTCTCGGCGGTCAACAAATACCTGGCGCGCATCATGAACCGTTACCCCGATTACGACGTGAGCGAGGTGGAAACGCACCACATTCATAAACTCGATGCGCCAAGCGGTACGGCTATCACGCTGGCTGAACAAATCTGCGCCGAAATAGACCGCAAAACGGATTGGGTGAAGGGCGAGGTGAAAAATGCTGATGGCACCGTTAGCGGCTCGAAATGCCACCCCGACAACTTGCTGCGCATCGACGCGGTGAGAGAAGGCGAAGTACCGGGCATTCACACCATTACTTACAACTCTGAAGCCGACCTTATCGAAATAAAGCATTCGGCGCATAACCGTTCGGGATTTGCCCTGGGCGCGGTGCTGGCTGCGGAATTCACGGCTACGCACGAAGGATTGCTCACGACCGACGATCTGTTCAACTTTTAAATCCTCCAAAAACGAGCCTTTACATCGCAGATATTGAGTTTGGGAAAAGCCGGAAACGGCCTTTTCACCGCGCATTTTCTGACACAAGGGCTCCAACTCTTCACAACCATGACTACTGACAACAAAGCCGCACAAAAAACCAAACCGGGCAAGGCTGGATGGATAAAATTCACGATTGTTACGGCCCTTTGGTTGCTTTTCCTCATTTGGGTGAAATCCTGGTGGGGACTGATTGTGTTGCCGCTTATTTATGACCTTTACATTTCGCGCAAAATAAAATGGGGCTGGTGGCGCGAACCCGAAGTAGGCCCCGTAACCCGCTTTATCATGAGCTGGGTTGATGCCATCGTGTTTGCCTTGGTGGCTATCTACTTCCTCAACCAATTTTTCTTCCAAAACTTTGTCATCCCTTCATCGTCGCTCGAAAAGACATTGCTCACGGGCGATTACCTGCTGGTGTCGAAACTGTCGTACGGCCCGCGCATTCCGCAAACTCCGCTGTACATGCCGCTGACACAGCACACGCTGCCTGTGCTGGGATGCAAAAGCTACTTGGAGCACCCGCACTGGGATTACCGCCGCGTTGAGGGCTTGGGCAAGGTGGAACTCAACGACATTGTGGTGTTTAACTATCCGGCCGGCGATACGGTGGCGCTGAACGCACAAAATCAGGATTATTACCGATTGGCTTACCAGTCGGGCGACCAGTTGCTCGGAACGCCTGCTACACAGCCCGGCGAACTGCCCGTACCGGCTTCGGCTGCCATTACGCCCACCATGAGCTACGAACAGCAACAGCAAGCCTATCGCAAAATTTACAATGCAGGTGTGCAGTATATGCGCCAAAATGCAGAACAGTTTGGCGACATCGTGTACCGACCCACCGACCGCCGCGAAAACTACGTGAAACGCTGCGTGGGACTGCCGGGACAAACGCTGCAAATCAAGAATAACGTGATTTACCTGGATGGTAAACCGAACCGCGAACCCGAAAACGTGCAGTATGCCTACGAGGTGACTTTCGTGCAGGAAATTCCCGACGAACTGAAACGCGAATGGGGCATTACGAACGAGGACCTTTACGCTTCGCGAAACGGCAATGTGGCGTGGATGCCGCTGACCAATGCTGTGAAAAAACAGCTTGAAAAACGTACCGATTTGGTAAGTTCCATTAAGCCGGCTCTGCCTGCTGCCGATTGGCTCTACCCCCAGAACATGGCTAAAAACTGGACTACGGCGAACTATGGACCGCTGTGGATTCCGAAAAAAGGAGCTACGCTGAAACTTACGCTCGAAAACTTGCCTATTTACGAACGCCCCATCCGCAACTACGAGGGAAACTCGCTCGAAGTGCGCAACGGACAAATCGTAATCAATGGCAAGCCCACAACTGAATATACCTTTAAACTCGATTATTACTGGATGCAGGGCGATAACCGCGACAATTCGGCCGACTCGCGCTTTTGGGGCTTCGTGCCTGAGGATCACGTGGTGGGCAAACCGCTATTCGTTTGGCTCTCGCTCGACCCTGACTATGGATTGTTCGACGGCGGCGTGCGCTGGAACCGCATCTTTAAACCCGTCTGGGACATCCGGTAAGCACAAATAGCACAGACAGCCGTGTGCCCGCGCTGCGGCATTCAACGCGCTGTCAATCAATAGTTACCGCACTGCATGAAATTCATCCGCACACTTGTATGCCCTGTACTGCTGACGGCTTCGCTGCTGTTGGCCGTACGGGGCTTGCTCGTTACGCACGTGCAATTACCGCCCGACACGGCGGTATATGGCTTGCAGCCTAACCAACACGTGCTGGTGAGCCTTACTTACTACGGGCTGAAGGTGCCGGGCGAAGCCATCTGGGGATACCATCGCTGGGGATACCGCGTGCCCGAATGGGGAGATGCTATCTTATTTAACTTGCCCCGACCAAAGGCACAGCACGGACCGGGACCCGAAACCGTGGGAATTTGCCACGCACTGCCGGGCGAAACCGTATGGATTGACCCCGTACGGCAAAAAGTGCTGCCGGCACGCACTTCGCCCGACGCACAACCCATCGTTATTCCGCAACGCGGACGACGCATCAAAATTACACCACACAACGCGCGCCTCATGGCTTACTTGCTGCGCACTTACGAAAAAGCACGCGCTGAAGCCAATGCGCAGGGTGAACTGCTGATTGACGGTGAAAAGGTGCATTCAGTGAAAACTACACGCGATTATTACTGGATGGAAACGCGCCCCGATGCTTATGTGATGGTGCCGCACGATGCGCTGGTGGGTAAAATTATCTATGCACATCCTGTGAAGAAACCGAACGGCAAAAATTAACGAAACCGAACGGTAAATCATTAGCCCGGAATGGTAAATCATTAGCTCGAAATGACTGCAAATGCTTTCCATCTACCCCTAAAAAACATACGCTCAATCACACATGCCTACCCTTTTGCTTTCAACGGCCTATATGGCCCCTATCGAATACTACGCCCACTTGTATGCGGCAGGTCATGCCGTGGAAGATCGGGGCGAACATTATGTGAAACAAACCTTTCGCAACCGTTGCTACATTGCCACGCCCAACGGACCACAGGCGCTGACGCTGCCCGTGGTGCGCACCGGAGCGGCTCACATGGCTACGCGCGACATTCGCCTGTCGGACCACGGGAACTGGCAGCACTTGCATTGGAATGCGCTGGTGTCGGCCTACGACAATAGTCCGTTCTTTGAATACTACGCCGACGACTTCCGCCGCATTTATGAGCGGAAATACGAGTTTTTAGTTGATTTCAACGCAGATTTGTGTCAGCTCATCCTCGAAGAACTTTCGCTCGACCTGCCCATAGCTGTCAGCGACACTTATGTCGATGCCACGCCCGCCGAGGATTTCACCGATTTGCGCCAGGTGCTTTCGCCCAAAGCGCCGACACCCAGCCCCGGGGAACTCACAGCTACCGGCTTCTGCGCAAAGCCCTATTACCAGGTGTTTGCCGAACGTACGGGTTTCCTGCCCAACCTGAGCATGGTCGACCTGCTGTTCAACATGGGACCGGAAAGCCGTTTGGTGCTGCGCGGCAGCATTTAACAGTCGAAAGGCACGAAACCAGTCGGAATGTAAACTACTGCCCCACTTTTTTGCCCTATTTGTCGGATTTTACGACCAATAATTCGTACATTTGCACCAACTTGCCGTAAGGCTCATTCAACGAAAAACATATTCACAAACCATACATACACATTTATTATTATGCGCAAGACAAAGATGACCCTTTTGGCAGGGTTGATTGCTGCTCCCTTATGGGCACAGGTAGCGCCGCTCGGAGGCTACTTCTACGGACAGATGCCCGCCCCCACCGGATGGGAATGGCAAAGCCCTGACTCTGTGGCCTACAACAAGCAGCAACCACACGCGTGGTTCTTCTCGTTTGCCAACGTCGACGAGGCACGCAAGGTGTTGCCCGAAAACAGCTCGCTCTGGCAGTCGCTCGATGGCGAATGGCAATTCCACTGGGCCTCGAACCCCGATCAGCGCCCGAAGGACTTTTACAAAACCGACTTCGACGCCTCGAAATGGGACAACGTACAGGTGCCCATGAACTGGAACCTGGCCGGACGCCAAAAGGACGGCTCTTTCAAATACGGTAAGCCTCTTTACTCGAACCAGCGCGTAATATTCCAACACTCTGTAAAGGTAGGCGACTGGAAAGGTGGCGTGATGCGCACTCCGCCCAAGGACTGGCAGAGCTACACCGACCGCAACGAAGTGGGTTCGTACCGCCGCACCTTTACCATTCCTGCTGCATGGAAGGGCATGCAGGTTTGCCTGAACTTCGACGGTGTCGACTCGTTCTTCTATCTGTATGTCAACGGCAAATACGTGGGCTTCTCAAAGAACTCGCGCAACTTGGCACAGTTCGACATCACCCCTTACCTTAACGAAAAGGGTGAGAACCTGGTAGCCGTTGAAGTGTATCGCCACAGCGACGGTTCGTTCCTCGAAAGTCAGGACATGTTCCGTCTGCCGGGTATTTTCCGTACCGTTTCGCTCACGGCCAAACCGCAGGTTCAGGTGCGCGACCTCAAGGCGATCCCCGACTACGATGACACTTACACGCATGCCAAACTCAACATCTCGGCTTTCGTCAAGAACCTGACGAAGAAGGATGCCAAGGGCTACAGCATCAAATACTCGCTCTTCGAAAACAAACTCTATTCGGACGAAAACACCCTGGTGCTGAATCAGACCGCTCCGGTGGCTACCGTTGGCAAGAACAACGAAATTGTGGCAGAGTTTACGCTCGATGCCGGCAACACCGTGAAGCCTTGGAGCGCCGAAGCTCCGCACCGCTATACGCTGGTGGGCGAACTGTTGGACAAGAAGGGACGCACCGTCGAAACCTTCTCAACCATTGTGGGCTTCCGCGAAATCGAAATCAAGAACACACCGGCCGACAAGGACGAATTCGGACTGGCCGGACGTTACTACTACCTGAACGGACAGCCCATCAAGATGAAGGGTGTGAACCGTCATGAAACGAACCCCGAAACGGGTCACTACATTACGCGCGAACAGATGGAAAAAGAAGTGTTCCTGATGAAGCGCGGCAACATCAACCATGTGCGTAACTCGCACTACCCCGATGCACCCTACTGGTACTACCTCTGCGATAAATACGGTATCTACCTCGAAGACGAGGCCAACATCGAGAGCCACCAGTACTACTACGACAAGGAAAGCCTTTCGCACGTACCTGAGTTCCGCAACGCACACATTGCGCGCAACATGGAAATGGTACACGCCACGGTGAACTCGCCTTCAGTGGTGCTTTGGAGTTTGGGCAACGAGGCCGGACCGGGCAAAAACTTTGTGGACTGCTACAACGCTATCCGTAAATACGACACTTCGCGCCCCGTGCAGTACGAGCGCAACAACGACATCGTCGACATAGGTTCGAACCAGTATCCCTCAATTCCCTGGGTACAGGGTGCGGTAAAGGGTAACTACAACATGAAGTATCCTTACCACATTTCTGAATATGCTCACTCTATGGGTAACGCCTGCGGTAACCTCATCGACTACTGGGAGGCTATCGAAAGCACCAACTTCTTCATTGGCGGTGCCATCTGGGACTGGGTGGATCAGGCTATGTACGGCTACGACAACGGCAACCGCTACTTTGGTTACGGCGGCGACTTCAGCCAGGACAACAAGCCCAACGACGGTATGTTCTGTATGAACGGTGTGATGCGTCCCGACCTCAGCCCGAAGGCACAGTACTACGAAGTGAAGAAGGTGTACCAGAATGTTGGCGTCAAGGCGGTAGACATGAAGAAGGGCTTGGTTGAAATTTTCAACAAAAACTACTTCGAACCGCTCACGCAGTACAACATTCAGTGGGGACTTTACAAGGATGGCGTACTCGTTGGCAGCATGCAGCCGCTGCAGGGTCCGCGCAACATTGTTGGTCCGCGCGAAAAGCAGGTGTACACCCTGCCTTACAACTACAACGAGCTCGACCCGGCAAGCGAATACTTTGTGAAAGTGGTGTTTGCCCTGGCCAGCGACAAACCTTGGGCAAAGCAGGGCTATGTGCAGATGGAAGAACAGCTGCGCGTACGCGGTGCACTCGAAAAGGCACCTGCCGTTCAAACCCTGGCTGCCGAAAGCAAGGGCAAGGTAACGACCACGAACGAAGGCAACTTCACCGTGGTGAAGGGCGAAGGATTTACGGCTAAGTTCGACAAGCAAACGGGTTCGCTCGCTGCGCTGACTTATGGTGCCCAAACCATTATTCGCGAAGGCGAAGGTCCGAAACTCGATGCTTTCCGTGCCCCGACAGACAACGATGCCGGTATCGGCTATCCCAACGCCTGGTTCCAGTACGGACTTTACAACCTGCATCACAAGGTGACGGGTGCAAAGACGATTACGAAGAAAGACGGCACCCTGCAGTTGAGCTTCACCGTCGAAAGTCAGGCTCCCGAGGGTTCACGCCAATACTACGGCGATCGCGACCGTACGCCCGAAAAGACGTACAGCTTCGACATCGACAAGAAGAAACTCGGTCCCGACGACTTCAAGTTCACCACGAACCAGATTTACACCGTTTATCCCGACGGTTCGATCGAACTGCAAAGTGCCATTTCGGCCAACCGCGCTTCTGTGGTACTGCCGCGCATCGGTTATGCCTTGCAGTTGCCCGGTGAACTCCACAACTACAACTACTACGGCCGCGGCCCCATCAACAACTACAACGACCGCAAAACGGGCCAGTTCATCGAACTTCACACTTCGACCGTAGCCGACCAGGGCATCATGTTGCCCAAGCCTCAGGCTCAAGGCAACCGCGAAGAAGTGCGTTGGTGCGCACTGACCAACGACCGCGGACAGGGCGTAGTGTTCATTGCCGACAGCACCATGTCAGCCTCTGCGCTGCCCTGGAGCCAACAGGAACTCACACTGGCTGCTCACCCGCACCAGTTGCCCAAATCGAGCGGCACTCACCTGCACCTCGATGCCAAGGTAACGGGTCTGGGCGGTGCAAGCTGCGGACAGGGCGGACCTCTTACCCCCGACCAGACGCTCAGCACCAGCTATCAGTTTGGCTTCATCATCCGTCCCGTCAACATGGGTCGTGCCATGCCTGCCATCATCAACGAAACGGCTAAGGTTTCGGCTTCGGGCGAAAAACCCATCAGCTTCGAACACAGCCGCGTGGGCAAAGTAACGCTCAGCACCGCTGCCAAAGATCGCACCATCATGTACAGCATCAATGGTGCGAAAAAGGGTAAACCCTATACCGGTGCCATCGACCTCCGCGCAGGCGGTACGGTAAAGGCTTGGTACAAGGAGAACCCCGAACTGACTACCGAAATGACTTATGCCCGCATCGAAAGCGTGCCCCTCGAAGTGGCCTTTGCCTCTTCACAGGAACCGGGCAGCGGCGATGCCAAGAACATGGTCGACGGCGATGTCAACTCTATCTGGCACACCATGTACTCTATCACCCTGGCCAAGTATCCCCACTGGGTAGACTTCGACGCCGGTGAACCGAAGAACATGAAGGGCTTTACGCTGCAACCGCGTACCAGCGGCAGCAACGGCTGGATTAAGGACTACGAAATCTACGTGAGCAACGATGGTAAGGAATGGGGCAACCCCATTCACAAAGGCACTTTCGAAAACAATGCCGACCTGAAGCGTGTGATGTTCAGCAAGCCCGTTAAGGCTCGCTTCATCCGCTTGCGTGCGCTCAACGAACAGAGTGGTCAGGACTATGCTTCGGCTGCTGAGTTCTCGCTCATTGCCGACTAACAATTAGTCACTCACATCAAAACCGCTTGTACAGCTATCAGGCTGTGCAGGCGGTTTTTTTGTATGCGTTTTGCATTCACAAATATCTGAACAAAAGTAAAACCGGAAAGATTGCCTCGTCGTGTGTGTAAGCGCGAAACTTGCGTATGGATGACCGACTTTATGGTACTTTTGAAAACGCTGATTATCAATAGTTCCAAAATTGTTGAAACTAGCTCGGAACTAATTCAAACTAGCTCGGAACTAATTTCAACTAGCTTGGAACTAATTCAAACTAGCTCGGAACTAATTTCGACAATCGCGGAGTATATTTCAAGAATAGGCCAACCGGCCACTCAAACAGCTGAAAAACAGTGAAAAAGTACGGACATTTTTTAATGTAATTTTACACATTACAAAGAATCCCGTTTAACAGTTACCACAGAGAGGTGGCGATTGAAACTGCACGCCTCAGATTTCAGACGAACCCTAAAATTTGTAAACACACGAATTATGTCTAAAAAAATGCCTAACTTTGCATGCGAAATCAGACAAGAGGACAGATTTGGCTGCTTGCAACCTCTATAAAACAATGCTAAAACTCGCACAGCGGACACGTGCTCCTTCGACTTTACGGGTCAAGGTGGTGCACATTGCGGCCGGCGTTTCCAAACAACGATACGCTGCTGCTCCGACTGCTGACGATGCTAACATGAACAATAGCCGAATCCCACTCTGCCTGTTTCCGCCATGCGAAAGCAGGCTTGTTTTTTTTACGCCGGGCCAACGGGAAAAGCTGTTTCAAGCCTAACACCAAACCGGGCTAACCCTTACTTATTATTTTTCATTACAAAAACTATGGGATACTTATTCACATCCGAATCGGTGTCGGAAGGACACCCCGACAAGGTGGCAGACCAAATATCTGACGCCGTACTTGACCAGTTGCTGGCTTACGACCCCAACTCAAAAGTAGCTTGCGAAACGCTCGTTACCACCGGACAGGTGGTTGTGGCAGGTGAAGTGAAAAGCGAAGCCTACGTCGACCTGCAGGACGTGGTGCGCAATACCATTGCACGCATCGGATACACCAAAGCTGCTTACAAATTCGAAGCTGAAAGCTGCGGCATTTTCAGTGCCATTCACGAACAGAGCGGCGACATCAACCGAGGCGTTGACCGCAAAGACGCGGCCGACCCTATGGCACAGGGTGCCGGCGACCAGGGCATGATGTTTGGTTATGCCAACAACGAAACCGACAACTACATGCCGCTGCCCCTTTCGCTGGCGCACGACATTGTGTATGTATTGGCCGAAATTCGCCGCGAGGGTAAGGTGATGACTTACCTGCGCCCCGACTCGAAAAGCCAGGTGACGGTGGAATACGACGACAACCATGTGGCACGCCGCATCGACACCATCGTCGTTTCGACGCAACACGACGAATTCATCACTGCCGAACAAGCGGGCTCGCAGGACGAGGCCGACCGTCAGATGGTGGCACAGATTGAAAAGGATGTACGCGAAATTCTGATTCCGCGCGTGGTGGCTGAACGTGTCAATACGCCCGAAATCAAAAAACTCTTCGAAACGAACGACATCAAATACTTTGTGAACCCTACGGGCAAATTCGTTATCGGCGGCCCGCACGGCGATACGGGTTTGACGGGACGCAAAATCATTGTCGACACTTACGGTGGCAAGGGCGCACACGGTGGTGGTGCTTTCTCAGGCAAGGACCCTTCGAAGGTGGACCGCTCAGCGGCTTACGCTGCACGCCACATTGCCAAAAACATGGTGGCTGCCGGTGTGGCCGACGAAATGCTCGTTCAGTTGAGCTATGCCATTGGCGTGGATAAACCCATCTCTATCTTTGTCGATACTTACGGTCGCAGCCACGTGAACCTGACGGATGGCGAAATTGCCGAAAAGGTAAAACAGCTGTTCGACCTTCGTCCGGCTGCCATCGAACGCGACCTGGAACTCCGCAACCCCATTTACGAGGAAACGGCCAGCTATGGCCACATGGGACGCGAACCGCGCCGCGTGACGAAAACCTTCCGTTCGTTTGGCCAACCCGACAAAAAGGTGAACGTCGAATTGTTCACTTGGGAAAAACTCAACATGGTTGAGAAAATCAAGCAGGCTTTCGGTCTGTAATGATTTTGCCGAACTGATATACACACAAAAAAAGCCCCTTATCCATTCCTCTGCCAACGTGGCATGGAAGGGATAAGGGGCTTTTGCTCACTACATAAACTCTGAAACTTTAATACATATACATGAACATTACTGTTTACGCTGCTTCGAGCGGACAACTGCCCGAAGTGTATACCGATGCGGCTCGCGAACTGGGTTCGCTGCTGGCTCAAGGCAACCACACGCTGGTGAACGGTGCCGGACGCACGGGACTCATGGGTGCTTGTGCCGATGCTTGCCTGTGCAAAGGCGGCAAGGCGGTAGGCATTATTCCGCAATTCATGATCGACCAGCAATGGCAGCACACGGGCATGAGCGAACTCATCGTGACGCCCGATATGCACCGCCGCAAAGAGCTGATGGCCGAAATGAGCGATGCTTGCATTGCGCTGCCGGGGGGCGTAGGCACATTGGAGGAATTGCTCGAAATCATCACTTGGAAACAGCTGGGACTGTATCTCAAGCCCATCATCATCCTGAACACCAACGGCTACTTCGATGCCTTGCTCGCACAGTTGCAGCATGCCGTCGACGAACGCTTTATGCGTAGCCAGCACGCTGAAATATGGCGTGTGGCACACACTCCGGCCGAAGCCATCGAACTGGCTCGAACCACTCCGCTATGGGACAAATCGGTGCGCAAATTTGCCGCGCTTTAACTTGGTGACTCGCAACGCGAAAACCATACAATAGATTAGCGACATTCGAGGCAAATTTATTTTCCATAAATAGATGTTCCGAATTATTTTTACTTCGATAGCATTATAATAAATAATCGGAAGCACCTACTTATGCAAATAAAGTGGTATCTTCGTGGATAATAAATAGCTGTAAAGTATTTCCCCTTTAAATCCGTATTTACAAATCAATACAGTACTTATCGGTACAACCGTAACGAAAGGAGGCAATCATGTTGTATTTTGCAAATCCCATTTATGACACCGTTTTCAAATATTGGCTTGAAGACGAACGTGTAGTGAAAATCCTGCTTTCTGCCCTGCTCAAAAAAACGGTGGTGGAAGTGGAAATGCGTAAACACGAATATGCTAATGTGTATCGCGACAAAATATCCATGTTTCGCATCGATTTTGCAGCCAAAGTGCGCGAGGAAGATGGTCACACCCACTTGGTACTGATTGAACTGCAAAAAACGTGGCTCGAAACCGAAACGCTCCGCTTCCGTCAATACCTGGGCGCACAATATGCCAACCCGGATAACATGCTGAAGGACAATCATTTGTCGAGCCGTGGCATCCCGATGGTGGCCGTTTATTTGCTCGGACATCGTGTGGGCAACATTGAAGAACCTATTCTTTATGTCAAACATCGCTCGTACGACTACGAAGGCAATGAAGTGACCCAAGGATTGCCCGACCCCTTTGTCGAAAGCCTGACGCACGAAAGCATCATCGTACAAATTCCACGACTGTACAGCCGGGTGAACAACCGCTTGGAAAAAGTGCTAAGCCTATTCGATCAAACGCTTAAAAGCGACGACGACAACCGGGTTATGTACATCGATGAAAGCATTTACCGCGATGACCCGGAAATGATGTGCCTGATCAATCGATTGGTAGCCGCTGCTGCCGATGCACAAGTCAGACAAAACATGAACGTCGAAGAGGAGTTCTTTCAAGCCATTGAAGAACGCGATACACTCATAATGCAACGCGAAGAAGCACTCAAGCAACAAAAGGAACAATTGGCTGAACAAGGACAACAATTGGCTGAACAAGGACAACAGTTGGCTGAACAAGGACAACAATTGGCTGAACAAGGACAACAGTTGGCTGAACAAGGACAACAATTGGCTGAACAAGGACAACAGTTGGCTGAACAAG
>ENA-ORPF01001341-ORPF01001341.1-human-gut-metagenome-genome-assembly--contig:-NODE-1341-length-20454-cov-4.126526_pt1 | contig 20454 bp, 17 predicted proteins | sample MGYA00242140_ERZ509070 | MGnify/ENA primary metagenome ERZ509070 (study PRJEB26280, sample SAMEA2338713) | human gut metagenome | biome: human gut; feature: human-associated habitat; material: faeces... | reverse complement strand
CACCCGCGCACGGGATGCAGTGGCCGGTGCGCTGGATGCGGTCAGCGGCGGGTTCGGGCTGGATGCTGTATCGGTCTGTGTGGACGATGCGCTGGATGCCCTCTGTGACCTCACCGGCGAAAATGCGTCGGAGAATGTCATCAATGAAGTGTTTGAGCGGTTCTGTGTGGGGAAGTAATGAGGAATGTTCTCTTTTGCTTTCCACCGATTTGAAGTCGCTGCGCGACGGGCTGTGTAGGTACAGTTTCGATTGTTCCATTGACAATAGAGGGAATCCGAAAAAGTTATGAACCATTTAGGAGATTATGATGTGATCGTAATAGGCGCGGGCCACGCTGGCATTGAAGCGGCCCACGCTGCTGCCACGCTGGGTGCCAAAACGGCGGTGTTTACCATGAGCCTGGATGCCATTGGCAACATGCCCTGCAATCCCAGCATCGGCGGAACTGCAAAAGGAACGCTGGTACGCGAATTGGATGCGCTGGGCGGTGTGATGGGCCTTGCGGCGGATGCCACCTACCTGCAGAGCCGGATGCTGAACAAGGGCAAAGGCCCTGCCGTTCATGCCCTGCGCGTTCAGACCGACCGCAAGCGCTACCACGAATATATGAAGCACGCCCTTGAACTCACGCCCGGCCTTGCCATCCATCAGGCCGAGGTGGTGGGCATTGAGGTGGAGAACGGCCATGTCAAGGGCGTTGTGACCCAGCTGAACGGGGAGTACAGCGCAAAGTGTGTGGTTGTTGCCACGGGCACCAACCTGGGCGGCAAAATTTTTGTCGGAGATGCGTGGTATGCGTCCGGCCCGGACGGAATGCACGCGGCCAACGCCCTGACCGAGAGCCTGAAAGCGGCGGATATGATGAAGTGGGTGCAGGGAATGAACAATCTGAGGAACAGAGTGCAGGAGATCGTGAAAGCGGAGGTCATCTTCGCTTAGACTACTACGACCGAAACAACGAGGACAAGAGCCTGCCGTTTTTCGGCGGAGACGATACCATTCGTGAAATCCTCGGCACAACGCCCCACCTGAAAGCCTCAAAGGACGAAATTCGTGCTTTTTATGAAGGCAATCCCGATAACGCCGCCCGTATCGAATATATCAAGGGCATTTTCAATAACGACTATACCGAACTGATTTTGAGCGACGGGCGGCGAGTCGGGTACAAAACTTGGCAGAATGTGCTTCAGCTTTGGGAGGGAAATTATGCAGACCGAATAGCACAAGGCTTCTATGATTGGAGCGTGATCGCACAGCACTTTGAAGCAATGCGGCTGCTCGGCGAATTGCAGGATACAAGGAAGCCGTTACCGTCTATGGACGGACAACTGAATTTTTTGGATATGCAGGCAGAGGAAAAAACCTCTGCCTTTTCTTTTTCTCAGGAAATTATTGATACTGTACTTGCCCGTGGAAGCGGTGTATCTGAGGGAAAATTCCGTATCTATGAGCAGTTTGAAAAAAGTCTGTCCGCAAAGGAAAATGCCGATTTCTTAAAAGACGAATACGGTTGGGGCGGCGCTTATCCTGTTATTGTCGGCGCAGGAATTGACGAGCAGCACGACGGAAAAGGAATTTTGATCTCAAAAGGCATTGGGGACGATAAGCCGCATATCCGGCTGACTTGGACTCAGGTTGAGAAGCGGATAAAGGAATTGATACGCCTCGACCGTTATCTCAATCCAAAGGAAAAAGAGATTTACCCGCAGTGGCTTGAAAAGCAGGAGGAACGCCGAGCGGAACTTGCCGAAGAACAGAGAAACCGTGAAATCCTCTCCTCTGCTCCACCCGAACAGGAAACAGTGCAGGCAGCTGAAAGCGAGCCGCAGCAGGAAGCGCAGTATGCCTATCATCTCGGCGATACGGTATATATGGGCGCTGACGAATATGAAATACTTGCCTTTGATGATAAACAGGTACGACTTTTTGACACGCAGTTTCCTCTGTTCAATAAGGAGATGGACAGGGCGGAATTTGACCGTCGAGTGCGGGAAAATCCGCTGAACGACCACCTGAAGGTCAAGGAGTTACTACCCGAAGAAAAGGCAGACGAAGCGCCAGCCTTTGACATTGGTATGGGGTATCTTGGAAACGGCCTTACCGTCTGGAACAGAGCCGTAGAAGAAAACGGCGATTATCAGACGATTGCTCATATCAGCAACGAGGGCGAAATCCACTACTATGTGGACGGTCTGCCTGAAGATGTGGTCGCAAGGATCGAACAGGCGGCGGCACAGGAACAGCAAAAAGCGTTATTCTCTGCCACTTATAAAATTGGCGACAAGGTTTATTTAGACGGAAAGCCGTTTGAAATCACACGAGTAGACGACTGGAATGTTACGCTTATGGATCGCTCTGTGCAAAATCCGCAGCCACGCTTGGAGCGCAAGGACAGCTTTATGCGCCTTGTTCAGCAGAATGAGAATAACAGTCGATTTGCGGCTTTCTACAATGAATACAGCGAAATCAAGAGTGATAATCCCGACAGCCTCGTGCTGTATCAGATGGGCGATTTCTTTGAAGCCTACGGAGAGGACGCACAGACCGTCAGCGAAGCTTTGGAGCTGAATTTGACTTCTCGCTCTATCGGGAATAACCAGCGAACGGGAATGTGCGGCTTTCCGGCAAACCGTTTAGAAACCTATGTAAATATGCTGCTTGACCGTGGCTTTGATGTGGCGGTTTCTTCCCTTGAAAACGGAGAGCGAAATACCCGAAACATCGTATCAAGCAATAAGGAAGATCCGGTGCAGTCGCAGCCAATCGGCAGGATTGATTATCTGCATACAGACGGTACAGTGCGGGAAAGCGTTGAATATACCAGCCTATACCAGTTTGAAAAAGACATTAAGGAGGAAACTTTCTACGGTGTTCCTTTTACTGTCGTTTTCTATAAGGATAAAGACGGGAACACTGTACCGCAGGATTTTATCGGCAGCCTTGATCCGCAACCAAAAGGCGTAGAAATCATTGATTCGCCCTATCTCGCAAATGACAGGGCGGCAGAAAATATGCTCCCGCCTGACGAGAGATTTTTCGTTATTGAAACCGATGACGGTTATGCCATTTGGGACGATTTGACGGAAGCTATCTATATAGACAATGAGGGCGTCAGGGAGGAATTTAAGAGCGAGTGGCAGGCAAATGATTACTTAGAACAGGTCAAGAAATCTGTTTCCGAACTGGATACGGCAAAAGCGCTCATAGATGAGTATTGCCGGGATGAGTTTGAACGGGAGGAAGGTGCGGATTATACCGACCTTTCCAATGTGGAGCTTGCTTATACAACAACCGAAGATGATAAGCACGAAATTCAGGCAAGAGTTAATCTTGTGGATTACCGACTTGAAACCCTTGCAGACGGAAATGTTATCAGGAGCGAACAGTTTTCTTCCCTCGAAGATATGATTGAAAGGAGCTTACAGAGCCTTTCCTTTAACGATCTTGTGTATCTGTCTGATGAGGAACTTGAAATGGCAGAACAAAATTCTGCTAAGCAGCCTACACCCGAAAAAAACGAGCCATTAACGCCTGCGTTTAGTCAGCAGAAACGCTCACGGATACAAACCTTTGATCTGCACCCCGATATACCTATGTCCGAAAGGCACACTTTTGACCTCGCTTTCCACGAAGTGCCGGAGGCAGGCAAAAAAGAACGCTTCCGCAGGAATATGGAGGCAATCAGGGTGCTGAAGGAATGTGAGTTTGATAACCGTTTTGCAACACCCGAAGAACAGGAGATACTATCACAGTATGTCGGTTGGGGCGGTATTCCAGAAGCATTTGATGAAAACAATTCCTCGTGGGCGGACGAGTTTATCGAGCTTTACACTGCCCTTTCTCCCGATGAGTATGAAAGCGCAAGGGCAAGTACGCTTACCGCTTTCTACACCCCGCCCGTTGTCATTTCCTCGATCTACAAGGCAATGGAACAGATGGGATTTAAGGAGGGCAATATCTTGGAGCCTTCCTGCGGTATCGGCAACTTTATCGGTATGCTGCCCAGTTCAATGCAGGACAGCAAAATTTACGGCGTGGAGATCGACAAAATCTCGGCAGGTATCGCACAGCAGCTTTATCAGAAAACCTCGATAGCGGCGCAGCCGTTTGAGGAAGCAAATATTCCCGACAGCTTCTTTGACGCTGTAATCGGCAATGTGCCTTTCGGGGATATTCGAGTCAATGACAGGAGGTATAACAAGCATAACTTTTTAATTCACGACTATTTTTTTGCAAAATCCTTAGATAAGCTCAGACCGGGCGGCGTGATGGCGCTTATAACGAGTAAAGGCACAATGGATAAGGAAAATCCAGCCGTGCGGAGATATATCGCACAACGAGCCGACCTGCTCGGCGCTATTCGCCTGCCGAACAACACCTTTAAGGGAAACGCCGGAACAGAGGTCGTTTCGGATATTTTGATATTACAGAAACGAGACAGACTTATTGACCTTGAGCCGGAGTGGGTACACCTGAACACCGATGAAAACGGCGTGAAGATGAACGCCTACTTCGTCGATCACCCTGAAATGGTATTGGGCGAATGGAAAACTGTATCCGGCAGATTCGGCGAGGAAGATACCGTTGTCCCTTATGAAAACGCCGACCTTGCAGAGCTTTTGAACGAAGCCATTTCTAATATCCACGCAGAGATTACAGATTACGAAGTGGACGAGGAATTGACCGAAGAAGATCATTCCATTCCCGCCGATCCCGAAGTCCGCAACTTTTCCTATACGGTTGTGGACGATAAAATCTATTACCGTGAAAATTCCCGAATGACGCCGGTGGAGTGTTCGGCTACGGCTGAAAACCGGATCAAGGGTATGATTGCCATACGGAATAGTGTTCGCAGCCTGATTGAAATGCAGACTGCCGATTATCCCGATTATGAAGTTGAAAAGGAACAGCAGAAGTTAAATGCGCTTTACGATACTTTTTCCAAGAAGTACGGACTGATCAATTCCCGTGCGAATGTGTCCGCTTTTTCGCAGGACAGTTCTTTTGCCCTGCTTTCCGCACTGGAGGTGCTGGACGAAAACGGGGAGCTTGAACGCAAGGCGGATATGTTCACGAAACGGACGATCAAGCCTCACACCCCTGTTACTTCTGTTGATACCGCCAGTGAAGCACTTGCTGTATCTATGGGCGAAAAAGCCTATGTGGATATGGAATATATGTGTTCTCTCACGGGCAAGACCGAAGAAGAAATCTATCAGGAATTAAAGGGCGTAATCTTCTTAAACCCGATGTACGGCTACGGAGGCAGTACCGAGCAAAAGTACCTGATGGCGGACGAATATCTCTCCGGAAATGTGCGGGAAAAGCTCGCTTGGGCGAAAAAATCCGCAGAAGTCTATCCCGAAGATTACAAAATCAATGTGGAAGCGCTGGAAAAGGTACAGCCGAAAGACCTGACTGCCAGTGAGATTTTCGTGCAGCTCGGTACGACTTGGCTGCCGGAAGAAATCGCACAGCAGTTTATGTACGAATTTTTGGATACGCCCAGATATGCACAGTGGAACATCAAAGTCCACTACTCAAAGCTGACGGGCGAATGGAATGTAGAGGGTAAATCCTATGACCGCAGCAATCTGAAAGCCTATAATACCTACGGCACAAAGCGAGTCAACGCCTACAAAATTATTGAAGATACGCTCAATATGAAAGATGTGCGTGTCTTTGACTATATGGAAGATGATGAGGGAAAAAAGAAAGCTGTCCTCAATAAAAAGGAAACCGCTATTGCCCAGTCGAAGCAGGAGCTTATCAAGCAGGGCTTTCAGGATTGGGTATGGCGTGATCCCGCAAGACGGGAAAAGCTGGTACGGCTGTATAACGACAAATTCAACAGTATCCGCCCCCGTGAGTATGATGGGAGCCATATCATTTTTAGTGGTATGAATCCTGAAATCGAGCTGCGGGAACATCAGAAAAATGCAGTCGCCCATATCTTGTACGGTGGAAACACCCTCTTAGCGCACGCCGTAGGCGCAGGCAAAACCTTTGAAATGACTGCCGCCGCTATGGAATCCAAGCGGCTCGGACTGTGCAATAAATCCCTCTTTGTCGTGCCGAATCATTTGACGGAGCAGTGGGCGGCGGAGTTCTTGCAGCTCTATCCTGCGGCAAATATCTTAGTCGCTACAAAGAAAGACTTTGAGATGAAAAACCGAAAACGCTTCTGCGGCAGGATTGCCACAGGCGATTATGACGCTGTGATTATCGGTCACTCGCAGTTTGAAAAAATCCCGATAAGCATTGAAAGACAGAGGGCTGTTTTAGAACAGCAACTTAGTGATATTATCGAAGGGATTGCGGATATAAAGAGAAACCGTGGCGACCGTTTTTCTGTCAAACAGCTTGAAAAGACAAAGCGCTCCCTGCAAACAAAGCTGGAAAAATTAAACGATCAATCAAGAAAGGATGATGTCGTAACCTTTGAAGAACTCGGTATAGACCGTCTCTTTATTGACGAGTCGCACTATTACAAGAATCTCTATCTCTACACAAAAATGCGGAATGTAGGTGGTATCGCCCAGACGGAAGCGCAGAAATCTTCCGACCTTTTTATGAAGTGCCGCTACCTTGATGAGATTACTGGAGGGCGTGGCGTTGTATTTGCGACGGGTACGCCGATCTCAAACAGTATGGTTGAGCTGTATACGATTCAACGGTATTTGCAGTACCGAACGCTGCAAGAACACGATTTACAGCATTTTGACGCTTGGGCGTCGATGTTCGGCGAGACGGTTACGGCGGTCGAGCTTACACCCGAAGGAACAGGATACAGAGCGAAAACACGCTTTGCAAAATTCAATAACCTGCCCGAATTGATGGCGATGTTCAAGCAGGTGGCGGACATCAAAACGGCGGATATGCTTGATCTTCCCGTACCGGAAGTGGAGTATCACAATATCGCCGTGAAGCCCTCGCAGGTGCAGAAGGAAATGGTCGCCTCTCTCGGCGAACGAGCCGAAAAGATAAGGGGCGGCAATGTAGATTCCAGCGTGGATAATATGCTCAAAGTTACAAACGACGGGCGGAAGCTTGCCCTTGACCAGCGAATGATGAATCCAATGCTGCCCGATGAAGAAGGCAGTAAAGTCAACGCCTGCGTAAATGAAGTGTTCCGTATATGGGAGGAAAACAGCGATAAAAAGCTGACGCAGCTTCTCTTTTGCGACCTTTCCACTCCAAAGGGAGCTGGCGAATTTTCCGTATATACGGATATACGACAGAAGCTGATCGAGCATGGTATTCCCGAATCGGAAATCAAATTTATCCACGAAGCGGACACCGAAGCGAAAAAGCAGGAGCTATTCAAAAAGGTGCGCCGTGGCGAAGTGCGAATCCTGATGGGCAGTACGCAGAAAATGGGTGCGGGGACGAATGTGCAGAACAAGATCATTGCTTCCCACGACCTTGATTGCCCGTGGAGACCTGCCGATCTGGAACAGCGAGCCGGACGGACGGTGCGTCAGGGCAACGAAAACCCGAAGGTCGGTCTGTACCGATATGTTACGGAAGGCACTTTTGACGCATACTGCTGGCAGCTTGTTGAGGGCAAGCAGAAGTTTTCCAGTCAGATTATGACGAGCAAATCGCCCGTGCGTTCCTGCGAAGATGTGGACGCTACTGCCCTTTCCTATGCGGAGATCAAAATGCTTGCGGCGGATAATCCGCACATCAAGGAGAAAATGGACTTGGATATTCAGGTACAGAAACTGCGCCTTTTGAAGTCCAATTATCTCTCCGAAAAATATGAGTTGGAGGACAAGATCATCAAATACTACCCGACAACAATCGCCCGGACGAAAGAGACGATTGCGGGGCTGGAAAAGGACATATTGCTTGCAAAAGAACACCCGAAGCCTCTTGACGATACCTTTGTAGGGATTGAGGTTAAGGGTGTTTCTTATTCCGAAAAAGCGGAAGGCGGACAGAAAATCATTGACGCCTGCAAGGAAATGACCTCGCCCGATCCCGTACCTCTCGGCAAGTACAGAGGCTTTGATTTGGAGCTTTCCTTTGATACCTTTGAGAAAGCCTATCAGGTAAAAATCAAGGGCAGCCTTTCCCGTTCCGTCTCTTTAGGCACGGACGCTACCGGCAACATTACCCGAATCGACAATGCCATTGAAAAAATCTCTGAACGGCTGGAGGCAAAAAGCAGAGAACTATCAACTCTCGAACAGCAATTTGCTACTGCGAAAGCAGAGGTTGAGAAACCGTTTGATAAGGAGGAAGAACTGACCGAAAAGACAAATCGGCTCAATGTCCTTAATGGCTTGCTCAATGTGGATAAGCGAGAAAATGAGTTGGTGGACGGTGCGCCGGACGAGGGCGACAGCGTACCCACTCCAAAGGAAAGAGCCTACGAGCGATAACCTTCTTTGCGGTATGGGAGAAATCTCATACCGTCTTTACATAGTAAGTTCTCTGAACTGCTGTGTCAGTAAAAATAGAACTGTGGCTTCCTTGTGCGAGTAATGCTTTGGTTTTATAATATGAGACATCATACAAAGAAAAGAGGTAAAACCCGATGGAAGAAAACTGTTCTATCAAACTGTTTGAAAGCGATCTTGAAAGTATGCTGTCTCAGGTACTCGCTAAAGCCCGTTCCCGTGATGAGAAATTGAAGGCTGCAAAGGAAAAGGCGGTAGAGCTTAAACATCAAAACGAGACAATCAATGATGTCTTGGATTTGGAAAAGCCAGCTTCTCTTACCGAAGAAGAATGCAAACTTTTAATCAAGTACCTGCTTGCAGAAAACAATGTTGTATTGGAAGAATACCGCATTTGTTATATGCGAGGGCTGATGGACGGAATGAAAATCAAAAAAATTGTAGAGTGAAAGTTTACATAGCCGCTTGGTTTTACAAAAAATCAGGCGGCTATATCTATCACGGCAAGGTGGAAAAAGACATAGCGCTGTGATATAATAAAGTGGCTTTTTGAGAGTCAATGTCAAGAAAACTGAGGTTATTTGCCTATGAAAAATATTTTGATTCACGGCTTGGGACAAAACAGTAAGGATTGGGATACCATTAAAAACGAGTTGGAAACGAGGGAAATTTCCCCTATCGTTCCTGATTTATTTGACCTTACAAAAGGCAGGGAATTAGACTATCCCACAGTATATCAGGCGTTCAGCGAGATGAGCGAGTCTTACAAAGACAAACTAAATCTTTGCGGGCTTTCCCTCGGCGGTCTGCTTGCGCTCAATTATGCTATCCAGTATCCGAAAAAAATAAACTCTCTTGTATTGATCGGAACGCCGTTTGAGATACCGAAAGGACTGCTGAAATTTCAAAACTTCGTATTTAAGCTTATACCTAAATCTGCATTTCAAAATATGGGCGTAAGTAAAAAAGACTTTATTCGTTTGAGCAAATCAATGGCGGAACTGAACTTTATGGAGTCGGCGGCAACGCTCGATTGCCCTACTCTTATTCTTTGCGGCGCAAAGGATAAAACAAATATGGAGAGTGCTAAGCGGTTTCACGAAGCAATGAAAAACAGCAAGCTGGTTATCGTGGAAGATTCCGGTCACGAAGTAAACAAGGATAATCCTCGAAAGTTAGTTAGTGTTTTGCAAGACTTTTGGGTAGATAATTGATGAAGTAAATCCTGAATGGAGACAGAAAGATGAAATATGTAGTAGATGATAAAAAACTGGACGCAGTACCTTTTATTGCTTTCGTCAATCAGGTATGGCAAGGCAGTTACGATGTTGAAAAAACGCAAGGTGCATTGTCTAAAACAATCAATATTACCGCTTATGATAATGAAGTGCTGATTGGTTGCTTGCGTATTCTTACAGACGGATATTATTTCGGCACGATTACAGAGTTGATCGTCCTTCCTGAATATCAAAAACAGGGAGTAGGCAGTAAACTCCTGCAACTTGCAAAGGATAATACCCCTACTATGCTGTATTTTGGTGCGCAGCCGGGGATAGAAAAGTTCTATGAAAAGAATGGTTGCAAAAGAAGCTTGCAATCCTATGTGATCGAAAAGGAACGGTCATAACGAATATTTACGAGGTGTTTAGTGTGGAAGTCAAAAAAATAGATGATACTCAAATTGCAAATGCCATTGACTTGATTTGGCAAACTTTTTTACAATTTGAGGCTCCCGATTATTCTGAAGAAGGAGTTAAGTCGTTTCAGGAGTTTATTGAGAACAAAGAGATCGTCAAAACATTAGAATTTTGGGGCGCGTATGACGAAGAAAGACTAAAGGGAGTTATCGCAACAAACGAAAACCGGAAGCATATCTGTTGCTTTTTTGTGAAAGCACAGTATCAAAGACAAGGCATTGGCAGAAAGTTGTGGAACTTCCTACGAGAAAATAGTTCAAGCAAAACCATTACAGTAAATTCTTCTCCGTATGCAGTTCCGGTCTATCATAAACTGGGTTTCATAGATACCGATACGGAGCAACTTTCGGACGGTATACGATATATACCTATGAAGTTTGAAAAATAATCATTTTTCACTGTGATTTTTTATTTCACATAATTAATAAAGAGATTTTAGATTGCACAGGGCTTTAGCAACAGCGAGTTGCTTGTTTGGTAGATTTATCTGCCTTATAATTTGTTACAAGGAGGTGATTTGTAGTGGAGACAAAAGATGTCATACTTGAACTCCGGACAAAAAAAGGACTGTCGCAAGATGAACTTGCAGAAAAAGTTTATGTCACAAGACAAGCAGTATCTCGTTGGGAAAATGGAGAAACAATCCCCAATACAGAAACGCTAAAATTACTTTCAGGTTTTTTTGATGTTTCCATCAATACACTTTTAGGCTCTCCGAGACAACTCATTTGTCAATGCTGTGGTATGCCGCTTGATGATTCCACGATCAGTAAAGAACCGGATGGTACTTTCAATGAAGAATACTGTAAATGGTGTTATACAGACGGAAAATTCACATATGACAATATTGATGATTTAATTGCTTTTTGTGTTGAGCATATGTCAAATGAGAATTGGTCTGCTGAACAGGTGCGGGGATATATGGCGGATATGCTGCCTAAATTAAATCACTGGAAAACTCAAGAGAAAATCAAATAATCATCAATTTTATACTTAAATAACTTTTACATAGCCGCTTGGTTTTTATGAAAAATCAGGCGGCTATATTTTTGTTTAGGAGGTGTTCGCTATGGGCGAAACAGACTACAACGCCCTGCTCTATGACAAGATGAAAGCCGAGCAGGACAAGTACAGGGACTGGCTGCTTTCGCAGCTGCCGGAGGAAATTCTGAATCATACCTACGAGTATACGATGAGAGAGGACATTGTGATGTGTATGGAGGAACTGGAGCTTTCTCCGAAACAGGCAAAGGCGTTGCTCCGATCCCCCTGCCCGCTTGATGATGTCTATAAGGAGTTTAAGGACAGAGAGGTTGAGCATATGGATACCATTCGGGATTCCATTGAAACAAGGGCAAACGATGTACTCAAACGGGATAAAAACAGAGAAAGCAGGTGAGAAAAATGGTGTGTAAATTAAAAACAGTCCGTGCGGATATGCTGGTGTTGCAGTGCCAGCTTGAAAGAGAATTGATCCGTTATGTGCGGAGGTATCTTTGCCAGCCGCAGGTCACAATCATCACAAACGATAAGCAGTTTGCCTTTATGTGCGAACTGTATGACTATGTGGAGAATACGGAGCTTCCGCCTGAAATGGTAAGCGCTCTTTTGACAACTAAAAATGTTTTGGAGCTGTCTTGGGACGAGTGGATGATGAATATCGAGGTGGAAGATATGGAAGATTCCATTGAGAAAGTCGCAGAACTTCTCAGGGAAAGGAAGATTTAATATGCCATATATTTCGCCGGAGGTGATCGAACAGGCTCGGCAGATCGACCTTTTAACCTATCTGAGAAGGTTTGAGCCGGATAATGTTGAAGAAGTCAAGGGGACGAGAAATGTATATCGCACTGTTGACCACGACAGCCTGAAAATGTCCAATGGCAAATGGTTTTGGTGGTCGCAAGGTTTCGGCGGATATAATGCGCTTGACTATCTGATAAAAGTCAGGAACTATTCTTTTATGGACGCAGTGGAAATCCTTACGGGAAAAGAACTGGCAAATTGGACGCCGCCACCGAAAAAAGAAGAAAAAAATGAGCCAAAGGTACTGCGTTTGCCGGAAAAATATCAAGACAGTAAACGGGTAATACAGTATCTTTTTAATCGTGGCATTGACTATCAGATTATTCAGGAGTGCATTGCGGACGGTGTGATTTTTGAAAGCAACGGGCGCTATCATAATGCGGTTTTTGTCGGGAAGGACGAAACAGGGACGCCCAAATATGCCGCTTACCGTGGTTTAGGAAGCAGCACCTTTAAGGGAGACGCATACGGAAGCGACAAGCAATATTCCTTTCGCCTGCTTGCAAAAGAGCCTTGCCAGTCGGTGCATTTGTTTGAAGCCGCCATTGATTTGCTGTCCTATGCCACTTTGCTAAAAGCTCAGGGTAAGGACTACAAAGCAGAAAATCTGCTCTCTCTTTCGGGCGTGTATCAGCCGAAGAAAGAGAGCAAAGACAGCAAAATTCCGATTGCGCTTTCCGTTTTCCTTGAGAAAAATCCACTTATCAAGATGATTCATTTGCACTTGGACAATGACAAAACGGGAAGGCTCTGTGCCAATACCTTAAAAGAACTGCTCAGAAACAAGTATGAGGTCTTTGACGAGCCGCCGAAGAAAGGCAAGGACTATAACGATTACCTCTGCATACAGCTTGGAATCTACAAATCCAAAGAAAGGAGCTATGAGCGTTGAATGTACGAATTTATCAGATCAATATGAAGCGTGACACCAACAATGTCGCCTTTATGAATTATGAGAGCCTGCCTAAATTTCAGGGCAGCTCGGAGATTGACAGCAGCCTCTATGATAAGGTGTTCGAGGGAGAAGTAAACTGCTTCACGCTGGAAAAACTCTATGAGATTTTCAATCTTGAACACCCCGCAGGATATAAAGGACGGTCAATGTCTGTGTCCGATGTGGTAGAGATCATTGACGGGAATACTGGAAAAAGCTACTTCCACTTTTGCGACAGCTTCGGCTTTCAGCAGATTTCCTTTAAGCCGGAAAAGACACAGGTCAGCGACCGTTTTCTATCGCTTGCCGATCAGGAGAAAATATCTGTCCTGCTCGTTCCGGTCGGTAAATCTCCGGTCGTAAAAGAGATACCGAACACCTATGAAGCGATGAAAGAACTGGTCGGCGGGGGCGGCTTAGACGAGTATATGCCCTTTGAAGATGACGCCGCTATCGTCTGCAACCGTGACGGAAAGCAGGAAAAGCTGCCGATGAATCGGGCGGTATATCAGTCGCCGAAACGCACGGAGATGAGTTACAGCGAACTGAAATCCCTTTTTCGGGAAGCGGAAAACAAGAGACAGCACCTTACCGCACATATCGTTTTTACTGCCGATACCTTCAAAAAACCGTACAGCGAATTTGAACGGACTTACGAAGTAAGCTCGGACAACAAGGCGTTTCAGTCCCGTATGGGCGGCTATTCTATCTACGGCGCTTCTCTGGACGGTGTTGATCCGTGCCTGCGAATGGAGGGATTGATGGCGGACGAAATGGGCGGTAAGGAAGGGTGGAAAATTGAAAAATGCTTCTTAATTGAAGATTCGAGAGAGGTCGCCGACATCATTCACGGCGATTTTTTTATTGCCCGTTCCAATATCGCCGATGAAAAATACGACAGCCTTACACAAGAACAAATGCTGACATATAAACGGCTCTTTCGGTATCCTGAGCGATTTCACGAAACCGCACACGGGATTGAGATCGAGTCGTTTAAGCCCGACAGGGCAGAAAAAGAACGATAAATTTCAGGAAAATACGGGGCAGCCGGGAAAGGCTGCGTTAGCTTAGCGAGCAGACTGTTTTTACTCCTATCGGGCAAAAACAGTAAAAGCTCGTTAGGGGCTGCCCCTAATACCCCAATACAGGAAAGGATTTTGACTATGCACGAATTTCTATTCTTTATGATAGGCTTCCTGCTCGGCGGCGTTATCGGCGTGACGATAATGTGCCTTATGCAGATCAACCGAATCCACGGCGGCTCTAACGCCCGAAAGGAGGACGAGGAGCTGTGAAACGAACAGTCAAAAAACAGTTTTGGTTTTCTAAGGTGGAAGCACAGGACTTGAAGAAGAAAGCAAAGAAAGCCTGCCTGACCGAAGCGGCGCTGATTCGACTGCTGCTTCGTGGCTATGAGCCGAGAGAAAAACCGGACGAAAGATTTTACGACGCTATGCGGGAGCTTTCCGCTATCGGCAACAACATCAATCAGCTCGCCATTAAAGCGAACGCCCTCGGCTTTGTGGATTCGCAAATGCTGAAGAACGAGGCGCTGAGGTGGCACAAGTTTCAGGCGGCGATTGAGCGTGAATTTCTGCGCCCTGAAAAAAGCGGATTGAAATGGCAGTAACAAAGCTTTGGAAGGTAAGCGTCCGGCTCGATCAGGTACTCGACTATACGACCAACCCCGAAAAGACCGCCAACCCCGAATATTCTGCCGAAGATTATCAGGCGCTCAAAGATGTGCTTGCCTATGCAAAGGACGAGGAGAAAACGGAACACGAGTTTTTCTGCGACGGTATCAACTGCAATGTGGCGATGGCTCGTGACCAGTTCATTACCGTCAAGGAGCAGTTCGACAAGACGGACGGGATTCAGGCATATCACGGGTATCTGAGCTTTAAGGAAAACGAGGTCACGCCCGAACAGGCGCAGCAGATCGGAATGGAGTTTGCAAGGAAGATGTGGGGCAAGAGGTTTCAGGTGGTCGTCACTACCCACCTGAATACGAAACATCTCCACTGCCATTTTGTCATCAACTCCGTTTCCTTTGTCGATGGGAAGCGGCTGAAAGATAAAGAAAAGTCTTGGTACTACTTCCGCCATATCGCCGACGAGATTTGCTTGGAGCATAAGCTGTCCATTGTAGAAAAGCCGGAGCTGCACAGATCGCCCTCTTACCTTACGATGAAGGACGAGGCGGGTATGCCCACCCGATACAACAACGCCAAAAAAGCGATTGACGAAGCGATTGCGATGAGCCGTAACCTGCGGCAGTTCCAGTATGAGCTGGGCGTGATGGGCTATCACTCGAATTTTAGTCCTAATCGTAAGTATGCGACGGTTACACCGAAAGGCAGTGAAAAACCGATACGGACTTATCGGCTCGGCGAGGAATACACCAAAGAGAAAATCCTTGAACGGCTTATTGCCAATCGGGATAATATCGTGTTCAAGCCGTTCCAGCCAAAGACCTATATTGTCCGGCAGTACCGCCTTCCCACAAGAGAAAGCAGAATCCAAAAGGTCGGCGGTCTGTATGGCTTGTATCTCTACTACTGCTATCGGCTCGGCTACCTTCCGAAGCACAATCAGAAACAACAGAATACGGCGAGACTTCACTATCTTCTCAAAGACGATCTGATGAAGATGGACGAACTCACCAAACAGGTAACGCTGCTCGGCAAGCACCAGATCGGTACGGACGAGCAGCTTTTTTCATATAAGCGGTCGGTTGAGGACGAAATCAAAACCCTTACCGCCGACAGAACACATCTCCGAAATGAAATACGAAAGGTAGATATATCAGATGAACGGCTGTCGGCGGCAAAGATGAAAATTTCAGCTATCTCCGAACGCTTGAAAGAGCTTCGCAAAGAAGTAAAGCTCTGCGACGGGATTGCGAAGCGGTCAGGCGTAATTGCCGATACCCTTTCGCAAGTCAAGGCAGAGGAAGAAAAATCTCAAAGAAAGGAGTCCCGAAACTATGAACAACGGCGGTGACGCAGCAGAACAAATCGTCAGGCTATCGCTTGAAGGATTTGAAGTGGCTGTCCGGCTCACAGGCTCGGCGGCGAAGAATATCGCTATTCTGTTAGCTTCCGTGCTGAAGCAGGAGATCAGCCAGTCGAATAAGACACGGGGGAAAGCACGGCTTACCAATATGATTAAGTCCGGCAAGGAGCTGAAGGTCTTTTCGTTCCAGCAGAAAGACCTGCCGAAGTTTACCGAACAGGCAAAACGATACGGCGTCCTTTACTGCGTTCTGCGTGATAAAAACACCAAGAGCGATACGGCGATGGTCGATATTATCGCCCGTGCGGAGGACGCTGCGAAAATCCAGCGAATTTCCGACCGCTTTGAACTCGGCAAAGTCGATAAGGCTTCCATTGTTTCCGAAGCGGAAAAAGATGTGGCAGACCGTGAAGCGGCTGCCAATGAAGTGCCTGCGAGATCAAGGGGCGAGATTATTGTGGAGGAAGCGATGGGAAAGCCAATACAGAAGGAGGGAAATTCCCACCAAAACCCCTCGGTCGCAAAGACGGACAAAAGCCCTCTGTCAGAGCGAGACTCAGAAACGACAGGTACGCACACTGATAAGGGTGTCGCAAAGGCAGCGGATAAGAAGCCTTCGGTCAGGGAAAAGCTCGACCGATACAAGGCGGCTGCCAAAGCGGAAAAGGAAGCAGAGCGTACTGTGCCGGAGGCTTCCAAAGAGAAGCCGAAAACCCCTGAAGCCAATCGGCAGACCGTTCACAGGCAGCCGAAGAAATCCAAGAAGCCGAAAGAGAGGTGAGCGAAATGGATCAACTAAAGGAACACCCGCAGATCGTGGAGCTGTTAGACACACTCGATAAAAACGGCTTGATGAAAGAGAAAAACGAGGTGCAGTCGCTGGTAAGCTATATCGGCGGTATGGAAAATACGCTTACTGAAATGCTCGGCGAGCTTCAGGATATGCGCCGTGAAATCAATCTGATCCACAACAACACGCTGCGGAGCAAGTGCCATACCCTTGTGGAAAAAACGGAGGGCAAAATCCGTCAGGGATTTTCCGCAGTCAAAAAGATGAAGGACAATCTGATCCAGTCAGCCGGAAACGCTGTGCGGGCGTTCCGGGAAAGAGGCAGGGACGCCCTTGCCGAGTCGGTCAGGGCAATGAAAATCCCCGAAGCGCTGGATAAGCTGTCCGCTATGTTCGGCAGAATGTCAAAGGAGATGGCGCAGGACACAAAGAAGCTGTCCGCTATGCAGGCGGAGCTTCAGGGCGCAAAAGGGCATTTGAAAAATATGGGGCTGCTGTTTATGGGGAAAGCCGCAAAGGAAGCGGAACATTCCAAGAGTGATAAAGGCGTTTTATCAAGGCTGTCCCGTTTATTTGAAAAAGCGCAGAAAGGATTTGCGTCTTTGGAGCAAAAGGCGATGGATACAGCGGATAAGCTCAGAGTTTCCCGTGTGAAATCGTCTGTAAAGGAAAATCTCAGCAGATACAGGGCGGCGGCAAAGGCAGAAAAAGGAACAGAGCGCAGCGAGCCGACCGCTTCCAAAGAAGAAAACCGCACAGCACAGGCGTTGGGGCAGATTAGCGTCCCGCAACCGCAAAAATCAAATCTATCAAAAGAGAGGTAAAAAGATATGACCAACGATTTTAAGAATAAGCAAAGCAGCGGCGCAAGACCGCCGAGACTTTCGCCGGAGGAATACGCCGCCAAGAAAAAGGCGGAGAAAGAAGCCATTTATCAACTGCTCGACAATACCGCTTCGGAAGTGGTGCAGTCGCCGGAAAAATTCAAAGCCTACCTTGATGTGCAGAGCCGTATGGACAGGTACACGGCGAACAATGCGCTGCTGATGTATAAGCAGTTCCCGCAGGCAAGCCAGATCAAGGAATTTGACGATTGGGCGGCTGAGGGCGTAAAGGTCAATAAAGGCTCCAAGACCTTTATTATCCTTGATCCCTACGAGTACACCAAGAAGGACGGGACAATCGGCATTGATTTCAATTTGAAAAGAGTGCTGGATGTTTCACAGACCAACGGCAAGCGCCCTGCCGCCCCGACCGCTAACCGTGATCCGAGAAAGCTGGTGGCGGTTATGCTCGACAGCGCCCCGATCAATATTGAAAGCACCAGTGAGCTGCCCTATCCCGATATGGGCGCTTTTTATAAAAATGAAGATCAGACGCTTTATGTGAAGCGGGACATCGGCGACAGCGTTGCCCTCTGCCAGTGCGTCGCTCAGGAACTCGGTCACGCCGAGCTTTCTATGAACAGCGAGGTATACAGCCGCAGGGATATGGGATTTCAGGCGGTGTGCATTGGATATATGCTCTGTAAGAAATACGGCGTCGATACGCAGAACTTTGCGATTGACCGTATCCCCGATGAATTGAAAAATAAAGAGCCGAAAGACATCAAAGCTGAACTCGGCAAGACGCAGAAGGCGTTTAAGGAAATTACCGCCCGTGTTTCCGATGAGCTGTACCGTCAGAGGGCGGAACGCTCAAAGGAACAGGAGAGATAACCGGAGGTAGCTGTGATGAAAGAAGAACTCTACCATATCGCTTTGGACGATTATGAACACGGCGTTGTGATCCGTTCGCTGAACGATAAAAAGACCGACCTCAAAAAAGAGGGCAAGTCCACCGACGCTGTTGACGAACTGATTATCAAAATCGGTCACGCCCCAAGACGCAAGTTCAAAGTGGTAGAAAAGGAATCCTGCCGTGAATCGAGATAGCAGCAGGCAGTCTGCGATTATCCTTGCGGTAATCGGGATTCTTCCCGTTGTGTGGCTCGGCTTATTGATAGCGCCGTCCGTCAAGGGCGGTCTGCCGGAGATACTGCCGAGCCTTTTGGCGGTATTCAATGATCCGTTCCATATCGAGCTTTGCGGGGACAGCTTAAAAACTGTCCTCGTTTTGCTTTTGCTCTACGGAATGGGGATTGGGATTTATCTATCCACACGGAGGAATTACCGAAGGCGTGAGGAACACGGCTCAGCGAAATGGGGCAGCGCAAAAGCCATTGATAAAAAGTACCGTCAAAGCCCGCCATCGGAAAATAAGCTGATGACGCAGAATGTCCGAATCGGACTCAATGCGAAAAAACACCGGAGGAATCTGAATACTCTGGTGTGCGGCGGCTCCGGCGCAGGCAAGACAAGATTCTATTGCAAGCCGAATTTAATGCAGACAAGCAATTCCTCTCAGGTAATTTTAGATCCAAAAGGGGAAATTCTGCGTGATGTCGGCAATCTGCTTGAAAAAGCAGGCTATGAGATCAAGGTGCTGGACTTGATTTCAATGGAGAAAAGCCATTGTTACAACCCGTTTGTCTATCTCAGAAACGACAACGATATTCAGCGCCTCGTGACCAACCTTTTTAAGAGTACCACCCCGAAAGGCTCTCAATCCAACGATCCTTTTTGGGACACTGCGGCGAGTATGCTTCTACTCGCCCTTATTTTTTATCTGCACTACGAAGCGCCGGAGGAGGAGCAGAATTTCGCTATGGTAATGGAAATGCTCAGGGCGGCGGCGATTGAGGACGAGGAGGACAATCGCCCTTCTCCCCTCGACAATCTTTTCGCCGATTTGGAAATGGATAATCCCGACCATATCGCCCTGAAATACTACCGTTCCTACCACTCCGGCTCGGCAAAGACGCTCAAATCCATTCAGATCACCCTTGTGTCCCGTTTGGAAAAGTTCAACCTGACCTCTCTTGCGGGTATCACGCAGACGGACGAAATGGATTTGTGGCGTATCGGGGAGCAGAAAACGGCGGTGTTTGCGGTTATCCCGGACAACGATTCGAGCTTCAACTTTATTATAGGTATGCTCTACACCCAGCTTTTCCAGCAGCTCTATTACCAGGCCGACATCGTTCACGGCGGCAGGTTGCCCGTCCATGTCCACTTTGTCATGGATGAGTTCGCCAATGTTGCGCTCCCGGACGAGTTCGACAAGCTGCTCTCCACCATGCGTTCAAGAGAGATTTCCGTGAGCATTATCATTCAGAACCTTGCCCAGCTCAAAGCCCTGTTTGAAAAGCAATGGGAATCCATCGTGGGTAACTGCGATGAGTTCCTCTATCTCGGCGGCAACGAGCAAAGCACGCACGAGTATGTGTCGAAGCTGCTGGGCAAGGAAACCATCGACACCAACACCTACGGGCAGTCGCGCGGTCATAACGGCAGCTACTCCACCAACTGGCAGCTTGCCGGACGCGAGCTGCTGACCCCCGATGAAGTGCGTATGCTGGACAACAAGTACGCGCTTCTTTTTATTCGCGGCGAGCGACCCGTGCAGGATCTCAAGTATGACATCCTGCGCCATCCCAATGTAGCCCTTACCACGGACGGCAAGGCAAAGCCGTACCGTCACGGCGAGGACACCCGCAGCATTGCGTCTATCATATTTGACCCCGACCTGCTTGCACAGGCGGTTGATTATGAGGTGGACGCAAGCGCGGATAACTACGAACTTCTTTCCGATGAGGAATACAGTGCCGCAAGAGCAACCGTAAATAATGCCTTTTATACTTCACCTGAGATTGCAATGTGTATTAACTCAGCACTTGTGCAGTTTGGCTTTAAAGGCGGCAA
>ENA-ORPF01001335-ORPF01001335.1-human-gut-metagenome-genome-assembly--contig:-NODE-1335-length-20496-cov-11.795411_pt1 | contig 20496 bp, 16 predicted proteins | sample MGYA00242140_ERZ509070 | MGnify/ENA primary metagenome ERZ509070 (study PRJEB26280, sample SAMEA2338713) | human gut metagenome | biome: human gut; feature: human-associated habitat; material: faeces... | reverse complement strand
CTGAACTCCCTTATTCTTGAATGAAGAGCCACAGAACATCGGAACGATATCCATCTTCAATGTACCTGCACGCAAAGCACGCAAGATTTCTTCTTCAGTGATTGTAGAAGGATCGTCAAAGAATTTCTCCATTAAAGCATCGTCAAACTCAGCTACTTTTTCGAGCATTTTTTCTCTCCATTCATTAGCTTCATCAACCAAGTTCGCCGGAATTTCTTCTACGCTATAATCTGCACCCATTGTTTCATCGTGCCACAAAATAGCCTTCATTTTGATCAAATCAACAACCCCCTTGAAACTCTCTTCAGCACCAATAGGAATTACCACAGGGCAAGCATTTGCACCTAATACATCCTTCATTTGGCGAACGACTTCGAAAAAGTCAGCACCAGAACGGTCCATTTTATTAACGTAACCGATACGAGGAACATTATATTTATCAGCCTGACGCCATACGGTTTCTGACTGAGGTTCAACACCACCTACCGCACAATAAGCTGCAACAGCTCCATCCAAGACACGTAAAGAACGTTCTACTTCAGCAGTAAAATCAACGTGCCCCGGAGTATCAATCAAGTTTATTTTATAAGTATTTCCCGCATATTTCCAACGAGTAGTAGTAGCAGCAGATGTAATAGTAATACCACGTTCCTGCTCCTGCTCCATCCAGTCCATTGTTGCTGCACCATCATGCACCTCACCAATTTTGTGAGTCAAGCCAGTGTAGAACAAAATACGTTCTGAAGTCGTTGTCTTACCGGCATCGATGTGAGCCATGATACCGATATTGCGGGTCAAATGCAAATCATGTTTAGCCATTTTCGTCCTTTACTTATTAATTATTACTTGATTAGAATCTAAAGTGAGCGAATGCACGGTTAGCTTCAGCCATACGGTGCATATCTTCTTTACGCTTGTAAGCGCCACCCTGTTCGTTAAAAGCGTCAATAATCTCAGCCGCCAGTTTATCTGCCATTGATTTACCACCACGTTTACGAGCGAAAAGAATCAAATTTTTCATTGAGATTGACTCTTTACGATCAGGACGAATTTCAGTAGGAACCTGGAAAGTAGCGCCACCTACACGACGAGACTTTACTTCAATCTGAGGAGTTACATTATCCAAAGCTTTCTTCCAAATTTCCAAAGATGATTTTTCTTCATTAGGAAGTTTTGTTTTCACTGTTTCCAGTGCTGCATAGAAGATCTCATAAGATGTATTCTTTTTCCCATCATACATCAAGTGATTTACGAATTTAGAAACCTTCTGATCATTAAATACTGGATCCGGAAGGATCACACGTTTTTTTGGTTTTGCTTTTCTCATTTTTTTCTCAAAATAATGTTTTTGTTTGGGGCTGCACTTTTTCCGTTTACTTCAACGCTTCCTCTGAAACATTTACTCAACCTTTATAGCTTATTCCAACAAACCAAAACTTAAATTAAATATTCTTTGTTTCAGGAATTCAGTTACGGTTTACTTCTTTCCTTTTCCTTTTGCAGGAGCTGCAGCTTGTCCTGCTTTAGGACGCTTAGCACCATATTTAGAACGTCTTTGTGTACGACCAGCTACGCCAGCTGTATCCAAAGTACCACGAACGATGTGATAACGTACACCCGGAAGGTCTTTCACACGACCACCACGCACCAACACGATTGAGTGTTCCTGCAAGTTATGACCTTCTCCCGGAATATAAGAGTTTACTTCCTTAGAGTTAGTCAGACGCACACGAGCAACTTTACGCATTGCTGAATTCGGCTTTTTCGGAGTAGTAGTATACACACGAACACAAACGCCACGTCTTTGAGGACATGAATCCAGTGCCGGAGATTTACTCTTCTCAACCAAAACCTCTCTTCCTTTTCTTACTAATTGTTGAATAGTAGGCATTTTGTTTGATTTTTAATTATTATATATTGTTTATTAATTTGCTATACTAAGTCCAAAACTATACATTTTGGGCTGCAAAGTTACGAATAACATTTTAATAAACAATACTTTCTACTAATAAAAATAGTCTGTTTCTCAAAAAAAGTTTTTGAAAAACAGACTACTATGTTATTTTTGCTACAAAAGCCCTTATGCCTCCCCTTTAAATCCGCTTATAGGAGGAATGAATGTTTTTCCATCCGGTCCATTATTTCCCCCATTCATTTCTTCCGGCATTCGAATAGGTCCAAAATTACGTTCGTATTTTGCAACATTCTCCTGTAATGCATACATCAAACGTTTTGCATGTTCAGGGGTCAGTACAATACGTGACTGCACTCCAGCTTTGGGCAATCCCGGCATTACACGCACAAAATCAACAATAAATTCCGAACTGGAATGGGTGATAATGGCAAGATTTGCATACGTTCCTTGAGCTACTTCTTCTTTCAACTCTATCTGCAACTGATTATTATTTTTTTCGTTTTCCATGATTTTATACTTTAGCATTAAAAAATATTCTGAATCTCAATATCCCCAACTCCTATTCTTTGGTTGGAGTACAAATATAGACATTTATTTGTAATAATACAACATACTTATTATTCTATATAATTTTCCTATAGCATCTACTATAATAAACCTAAAGAGGCTGATTTCTTAGACAGAAATCAGCCTCTTTTACAGTGTATATATTAAAATTACTCTACCTCACTATAATCGAGTACATTCTTACGATTGGCAAGAATACGGTCATATTCTTCCTTCGAACCAACAATAATCTTTTCGAATTCACGCTGACCAGTACCAGCAGGAATCAAGTGACCACAAATCACATTTTCCTTCATACCTTCCAATCTATCAACCTTACCATTAATAGCAGCTTCATTCAAAACTTTCGTTGTTTCCTGGAATGATGCAGCAGACATGAAACTCGAAGTTCCCAAAGCGGCACGGGTGATACCTTGCAAAATCTGGGTAGATGTAGCAGGAATAGCATCACGTACCTCAACAGGCTTCAAGTCACGACGTTTCAACATACTGTTCTCATCACGCAACTTACGAGCAGTAACAATCTGACCCGGCTGCAAATTCTGAGAATCACCAGCGTCAACAACTACTTTCTTGCCCCAAATACGATCGTTTTCTTCCATAAACTCTTGCTTATCCACTACCTGCTGTTCCAAGAAGCGAGTATCGCCCGGCTCATCGATTTCTACCTTACGCATCATTTGACGAACAATAATCTCAAAGTGTTTGTCGTTAATCTTCACACCCTGCAAACGGTAAACGTCTTGCACTTCATTTACGATGTATTCCTGTACAGCCGTGGGACCTTTAATGGCCAAAATGTCAGCAGGAGTAATCGCACCGTCAGACAGCGGAGTTCCGGCACGAACGTAGTCATTCTCCTGAACCAATATTTGTTTAGACAGATTCACCAAATACTTTTTCACTTCACCTGTCTTAGATGTGACAATAATTTCACGGTTACCACGCTTAATCTTACCCATAGTAATTTCACCGTCTATTTCAGAAACGACAGCAGGATTAGATGGATTACGAGCCTCAAACAGCTCTGTAACACGAGGAAGACCACCGGTGATATCACCAGCCTTGCCTACAGCACGAGGAATCTTCACAATAATGTCACCAGCTTTCACTGCCTGACCGTTTTCAACCACAACATGCCCCCCCACGGGTAAGTTATAAGTACGGATCAAATTACCATCCTCGGTTACAATATGGGCAGAAGGTACTTTTGTCTTATCCTTAGACTCGATAATGATAATTTCACGCAGACCGGTAGCTTCATCAGACTCTACCTTATAAGTTACGTTTTCAACCACACTCTCGAATTCAATCTTACCAGTAGCCTCTGTGATAATAACAGCGTTGAACGGATCCCACTTAGCAATCAGTTTTCCTTTCTCAACAATATCACCGTCCGCAGCATATAATTTTGAACCATAAGGCACGTTATGAGTTGACAGGATAATTCCTGTATTCACATCGATAAAGCGGACTTCAGCCAAACGACCGACTACCACTTTCACAGCCTCACCCATTTCATCAACCGTATCTACCGTACGTAATTCTTCGAATTCCAAACGTGCATTATTCTTGGCGACAATGCTTGCATTAGCAGCCATATTACCTGCGATACCACCGGCGTGGAATGTACGCAATGTCAACTGTGTACCCGGCTCACCAATAGATTGAGCAGCGATTACACCGACTGCTTCACCTTTCTGAACCATACGACTGGATGCCAAGTTACGTCCATAACACTTAGCGCATACCCCTTTCTTAGATTCACAAGTTAATACCGAACGGATTTCAACGCTTTCAATCGGAGAATCCTCGATTTCCTGCGCAATATCCTCTGTAATCTCCTCTCCACCGGCTACAATCAGTTTACCAGTAGTAGGATGGACGATATCATGTACAGAAACACGTCCTAGAATACGTTCGTACAAAGTTGCAATAACTTCATCGTTATTCTTCAAGGCCGTACAAACCAAACCACGAAGTGTTCCACAGTCTTCTTCATTAATAATCACATCATGCGACACGTCTACCAGACGACGGGTCAAGTATCCCGCATCAGCAGTCTTCAACGCAGTATCCGCCAAACCTTTACGAGCACCGTGGGTAGAAATAAAATACTCTAACACAGACAAACCTTCTTTAAAGTTTGAAAGAATAGGGTTTTCAATAATCTGTGCGCCTTCAGCACCGGCTTTCTGCGGTTTCGCCATCAAACCACGCATACCAGACAACTGACGAATCTGCTCTTTAGAACCACGGGCCCCGGAGTCAAGCATCATAAATACTGAATTGAAGCCTTGGTCATCATTCTTAATCGTCTTGTAAAGTATATCAGACAGGTCACTGTTCACGTGAGTCCATGTATCGATAACCTGGTTATAACGTTCATTGTCAGTAATGAAACCCATGTTATAGTTCATCATAATCTGTTCCACTTCCTCATTACCACGTTTTACCAGTTCTTCTTTTTCTTTCGGGATAATAATATCACCCAAGTTAAATGACAGACCACCCTTGAACGCCATATAGTAACCTAAGTTCTTAATACCATCCAAGAATTCACAAGCACGTGCAACACCGACAGCTTTGATAACATCACTAATGATATCTCGCAAAGACTTTTTGGAAATAATGGTATTCAAGTACCCCACTTCCGCTGGAACGATTTCATTTACAATCACACGCCCTACGGAGGTTTCTTTCATCATCACATCTACGATTTTGCCATCTTTGTCCAAGTCCTTCACCACTACGTTGACGATAGCATGAATATCCACTTTACCTTCATTATAAGCAATCAAAGCCTCTTCCGGACCGTAGAAAGTCAAGCCTTCACCTTTAGCCCCTTTTCTCAACTTGGTAATATAATACAAACCAAGTACCATATCCTGTGCAGGCACAGTAATAGGAGCACCATTAGCAGGGTTCAGAATGTTATGAGCCTGAAGCATCAACATCTGTGCTTCCAGAATCGCATCATTACTCAAAGGCAAGTGAACCGCCATCTGGTCACCATCGAAGTCGGCATTGAACGCTGTACAAGCCAATGGGTGCAACTGAATAGCTTTACCTTCAATCATATGCGGTTGGAAAGCCTGAATACCCAAACGGTGCAGAGTCGGCGCACGGTTCAGCAATACAGGATGACCTTTCATGACATGTTCCAAGATATCCCAGATCACAGGCTCCTTGCGGTCTACAATCTTCTTTGCAGATTTTACAGTCTTCACAATACCACGTTCAATCAACTTACGGATGATAAACGGCTTGTAAAGCTCTGCAGCCATCAGTTTAGGAATACCACATTCACCCATCTTCAATTCAGGACCAACAACGATTACCGAACGAGCAGAGTAGTCAACACGCTTACCCAGCAAGTTCTGACGGAAACGTCCTTGCTTACCCTTCAAGCTATCGGACAGTGATTTCAATGGACGATTAGCGTCAGTCTTCACTGCACTTGATTTACGTGAGTTATCGAACAAGGAATCGACAGCCTCCTGCAACATACGTTTTTCGTTACGCAAAATCACTTCGGGAGCCTTGATTTCAATCAGTCTCTTCAAACGGTTGTTACGGATAATCACACGGCGATACAAGTCATTCAAGTCAGAGGTAGCAAAACGGCCACCATCCAACGGAACCAATGGACGCAGTTCAGGAGGAATAACCGGCACAATACGTACAATCATCCATTCAGGTTTATTACGTCCGCGAGATGCACGGAACGATTCAACTACCTGCAGACGCTTCAAAGCCTCATTCTTACGTTGCTGCGAAGAATCATTACTTGCTTTATGACGTAATTCATAAGATAAAGCATCCAAATCCAAAGTTGAGAGCAGATCATAAATAGCTTCTGCCCCCATCTTAGCAATAAACTTATTCGGATCTGTATCTTCCAAATATTGGTTTTCTTTAGGAAGTGTATCCAAGATATCCAAATACTCTTCTTCAGAAAGCAAATCATATTTATTAATGCCATCTTCAGCCTTCACACCCGGCTGAATAACCACATAACGTTCATAATATACAATAGCGTCTAGTTTCTTTGTAGGCAGCCCCAACAAATAACCGATCTTGTTCGGCAATGAACGAAAATACCAAATATGCGCTACAGGCACAACTAACTGAATATGTCCCATACGTTCACGACGGACCTTCTTTTCAGTCACTTCAACGCCACATCGGTCACAAACAATACCTTTATAACGGATACGTTTGTACTTACCGCAATGACATTCGTAATCTTTCACCGGACCGAAAATACGCTCGCAGAACAAACCATCACGTTCCGGTTTGTAAGTACGGTAGTTGATCGTTTCAGGCTTCAACACCTCACCGCTCGAATTCTCAAGGATTTCTTCGGGTGAAGCCAAGCCAATTGAGATTTTCGAGAAATTACTCTTTATCTTAGTTTCTTTTCTAAAAGCCATACTTCCTTATTTATAATGTAAAGAGTTATATTTTTTTATTATTCAAGGTTGATACTCAAGCCAAGACCTCTCAGTTCGTGTAACAATACATTCAGAGATTCGGGGATACCCGGAGTTGGCATAGGTTCACCTTTCACAATAGCTTCGTAAGCCTTTGAGCGTCCTACAACGTCATCAGACTTAATGGTCAGAATTTCCTGTAAGATATGTGCTGCGCCGAATGCTTCAAGCGCCCAAACTTCCATTTCTCCGAAACGCTGACCACCGAACTGTGCCTTACCACCAAGCGGCTGCTGAGTAATAAGGGAGTACGGACCGATAGAACGGGCATGCATCTTATCTTCAACCATGTGCCCTAGTTTCAACATATAAGTTACACCCACTGTTGCAGGTTGGTCAAAGCGTTCACCTGTACCACCATCACAAAGATAAGTCTTACAATAACGAGGCAATCCAGCTTTATCTGTCCATTCATTTAAATCATCCATAGAAGCACCATCAAAAATAGGAGTAGCAAATTTCACACCCAACTCTTTTCCGGCACGACCTAATACGGCTTCGAAAATCTGACCAATATTCATACGAGAAGGCACACCCAACGGATTCAATACGATATCTACTGGAGTACCATCTGCTAAGAACGGCATATCTTCCTGACGAACCACACGAGAAACAATACCCTTGTTACCGTGACGTCCCGCCATCTTATCACCTACACCAATCTTACGCTTCTTGGCAATATAAACCTTAGCCATCTGAATAATGCCCGCAGGAAGTTCATCACCGATAGTGATAGCAAACTTCTTACGCTTTAATTCAGCATCCAATTCTTTATATTTCTTCAAATAATTCATCACCAAGTCGCGAATCATATCATTCTTATGAGCATCAGCTGTCCACTTGCTCAACTGGATAATAGTATAATCCAATGATTCCAAATCGCGTTTGGTGAACTTCGCCCCCTTGGCAATAACTTCCGTTCCCAAATAATCTTTCACTCCTTGGGAAACCTTACCATTAGTCAAAACCAATAGTTTCTCAATCAAAATATCTTTCAGTTTTGCTGCCTTTTCTTCGAATTCATCATTCAGTTTAGGCAGAATAGCCTTATCGGCATTCTTCTCACTTCTACTCTTGATAACACGTGAGAACAACTTCTTGTCAATAACGACACCACGTAATGACGGAGAAGCTTTCAATGAAGCATCCTTCACATCACCTGCCTTATCACCGAAAATAGCACGAAGCAATTTTTCTTCCGGAGAAGGATCTGATTCACCTTTCGGAGTAATCTTACCAATCAAGATATCACCCGGTTCGATACGTGCACCTACACGTACAATACCGTTTTCATCCAAATCTTTGGTAGCTTCTTCACTCACATTAGGAATATCAGAAGTTAATTCTTCCATACCGCGTTTCGTTTCGCGGACCTCCAAAATATATTCATCAACGTGTACAGAAGTCAGCAAGTCCTCACGTACAACGCGTTCATTCAATACAATAGCATCCTCGTAATTATAACCTTTCCAAGGCATATAAGCCACCAACAGGTTTTTACCCAATGCAAGCTCACCACCCTGAGTTGAATATCCTTCAGTCAGGATATCACCCTTCTTCACACGTTGGCCCTTATCACAAGTAGGACGAAGGTCAATAGTCATGCTTTGGTTGGTTTTACGGAATTTAGGAATTCTATATTCTTTCAAAGCAGGTTCGAAGCTTACGAATTCCTCATCTTCATTTCTATCGTACAGGATACGGATAGTCGTTGCATCTACATATTCTACAACACCATCACCTTCTGCAGCAATCTGAGTACGAGAGTCTTCAACCAATTGTTTTTCAATACCTGTGCCTACGATAGGAGCTTCTGTACGCAACAAAGGAACTGCCTGGCGCATCATGTTCGATCCCATCAATGCACGGTTAGCATCGTCATGTTCCAAGAACGGAATCAAAGAAGCAGCAATAGAAGCGATCTGCTGTGGAGAAACATCCATTAACTCTACTTGGTCAGGAGTAACAACCGGATAATCAGCATCACGGCGGGCTTTTACTTTCTCACGAACAAATTTACCTTCATCATCCAACGGGGCATTACCCTGAGCGATAATCTTATCCTCTTCTTCTTCGGCTGTCAGATATTCAATACCTTCATCAGATATATCCACCTTACCATCAGCTACTTTACGATAAGGAGTTGAAATAAAGCCAAGCTCATTAATCTTAGCATACACACACAAAGAAGAAATCAAACCGATATTCGGACCTTCAGGAGTTTCGATCGGACATAAACGACCATAGTGAGTATAGTGTACGTCACGAACCTCGAAACCGGCACGCTCACGTGACAAACCACCAGGACCTAACGCTGACAAACGACGCTTGTGAGTGATTTCAGCCAACGGATTAGTCTGATCCATGAACTGAGACAAAGCATTTGTACCAAAGAATGAATTGATAACAGAAGAAATTGTCTTTGCATTAATCAAATCAATCGGTGTAAACACTTCATTGTCACGTACGTTCATACGTTCACGTATAGTACGAGACATACGTGCCAAACCAATCGCAAACTGGTTAGACAACTGCTCGCCTACCGTACGTACACGGCGGTTGCTCAAGTGGTCAATATCATCAACATCCGCTTTAGAATTAATCAACTCAATCAGATACTTGATGATTTCAATAATATCTTGTTTTGTCAATACCTTCACATCCATATCCGTAGTCAGACCCAACTTTTTGTTGATTCTATAGCGGCCTACTTCACCAAGGTCATATCTTTTTTCAGAGAAGAACAGGTTGTTGATAACCTCACGGGCACTGGCATCATCAGCCGGGTCTGCATTACGCAACTGGCGGTAGATATAAAGCACAGCCTCTTTTTCAGAGTTACTCGGGTCTTTCTGAAGAGTATTAAATATAATAGAATAGTCGGATGAATTCGCCTCTTCCTTGTGAACAAGGATATTCTGAACGCCTGAATCAATAATTTCATCGATATGCTCCTCTTCAATTACAGTTTCACGGTCGATGATAACCTCATTACGTTCAATAGAAACTACTTCACCAGTGTCTTCATCTACGAAATCTTCTGTCCATGTTTTCAAAACACGAGCAGCGAGTTTTCTTCCTACGACTTTCTTCAAATTAGTCTTGTTAACTTTAACGTCTTCAGCCAAGTTAAAGATTTCGAGGATATCTTTATCATTTTCAAAGCCTACAGCTCTCAGCAGAGTAGTAACAGGCAATTTCTTTTTACGGTCGATATACGCATACATCACATTATTGATATCTGTTGCGAATTCGATCCATGAACCTTTGAACGGGATAATACGGGCAGAATACAATTTCGTACCGTTAGCATGTACGCTCTGACCAAAGAATACCCCCGGAGAACGATGCAACTGAGAAACGACTACACGTTCTGCACCATTAATTACAAAAGTTCCTTTCGGAGTCATATACGGAATAGGACCCAGATAAACATCCTGAATGACTGTGTCAAAATCTTCATGATCAGGATCAGTACAATACAGCTTCAATTTCGCCTTCAAGGGCACGCTGTATGTGAGGCCACGCTCCAGACACTCGTCTATTGAATAGTGAGGCGGGTCAATGTAATAGTCCAAGAATTCAAGGACAAAGTTATTACGAGTGTCAGCGATAGGGAAGTTTTCAGCAAATACCTTGTACAGCCCGTCATTCTTACGTTTTTCGGGCGGGGTATCCAACTGTAAAAAGTCTTGGAATGACTTCAATTGCACTTCCAAGAAATCCGGATACTTCATCGGATTCTTAATGGAAGCAAAATTAACTCTTTGATTTTCAGTATTTGAAGACATTTGTTAATATTTTGTAGAACTTAATAATAATATAGACACAAAAAGGTTAAGAATCCTCTACCAGAGGATTCCTAACCGTATTACCTGATACTCAGGTTAATATTATTTAAGCTCAACTTCAGCTCCAGCTTCTTCCAAAGTTTTCTTCAGTGATTCAGCTTCGTCTTTAGCCAAGCCTTCTTTTACTGTGCTAGGAGCACCGTCTACCATGTCTTTAGCTTCTTTCAAGCCAAGACCACATGCTTCTTTAACGGCTTTAACAACCTGCAATTTTGCAGCACCAGCGCTCTTCAAAACTACATCAAAAGATGTTTTTTCTTCAGCAGCAGCTGCACCAGCAGCAGGACCAGCAGCAACAGCTACAGCTGCAGCAGCAGGTTCAATACCGTATTCTTCTTTAAGGATAGTTGCAAGTTCATTAACTTCTTTTACTGTCAAGTTAACTAATTGTTCTGCAAAAGCTTTCAAATCTGCCATTTTTGTATGATTTTAATTGTTTGTTACTAATTGATTATAAAATTGATTATTCGGCGCGTTCGCCCAGAGTTTTAAGTACTCCATGAATGGTGTTACCACCTGATTGAAGAGCTGAAATAACATTCTTCGCCGGTGATTGCAACAATGCAATAATGTCAGCGATAACCTCATTCTTACTCTTGATATTGCAGAGAGCATCCAGTTGATCTGCACCTACATAGAAACCTTCTTCAGCATAAGCTGCCTTCAATGCAGGAATGTCCTCTTTGTATTCTTTCAACAACTTTGCAGGAGCGTTAGCTACTTCGCTAAACATTACAGAAGTTGTACCTTTCAAAGAATTGAACAACGGAGAGAAATCAACATCTTCCATGCTCATCAGAGCTTTGTGAAGCAAAGAATTCTTCACAACAACCAGCTTAATACCGGCTTTGAAACATTTTCTTCTCAGTTCACTTGTCTTAGCTGCGTCCATAGCAGTTGTGTCAACCAAGTAAAAATGTCCGTATTGCTTAACGGTTTCAGCCAACTGACCAATAATAACGCCTTTATCTTCCTTTCTCATGATTCCTCCTTATTATTAGTTTTCTTCTACAGTTTTGGGATCAATCTTGACACCCTTACTCATAGTACTTGAAAGATAAATACTCTTAATATAGGTACCCTTAGCTGAGCTTGGTTTCAATTTGATGATAGTAGCGATAAATTCTTTCGCATTATCACGAATCTGATCTGCAGTGAAAGACACCTTACCAATTGAAGTATGAACAATACCGCTCTTATCAACCTTAAAGTCAATCTTACCTTGCTTAACTTCCTTAACAGCCTTAGCTACATCCATAGTTACAGTACCACTCTTAGGATTCGGCATTAATCCACGAGGACCAAGAACACGACCTAAAGCACCGATCTTACCCATGATAGACGGCATTGTAATGATTACATCAATATCAGTCCATCCACCTTTGATCTTTTCAATATATTCATCAAGACCAACATAGTCAGCGCCAGCTTCTTTTGCAGCAGCTTCAGCATCAGGTGTACACAGAACCAAAACACGTACTTGCTTACCTGTTCCGTGAGGCAGCGAAACTACACCACGAACCATCTGGTTAGCTTTACGAGGGTCTACACCTAAACGTACGTCAATATCTAATGAAGCATCAAATTTAGAAAAAGTAATATCTTTAACTAACTGTGCAGCTTCTTTCAGTGAGTATGCTTTCCCTGCTTCAATTTTTTCTGCAGCCAACTTTTGATTTTTTGTCAGTTTACCCATTCTAATTGAAGTTTATTAATTATTAACCGGGAACTCCCCTTTTACAGCGATACCCATACTTCTAGCTGTACCGGCAACCATTTTCATGGCAGCTTCTACAGTGAAACAGTTCAAGTCAACCATTTTGTCCTGAGCAATCGTACGAACCTGTTCCCAAGTAATCTCGGCAACTTTCTTACGGTTAGGCTCAGCAGAACCACTCTTTTGCTTCGTCACTTCCAACAACTGGATAGCCACGGGAGGAGTCTTGATTACAAAATCGAAAGACTTGTCTGCGTAGTAAGTGATAATCACAGGAAGAATCTTTCCTGCTTTGTCTTGGGTTCTGGCGTTGAATTGCTTGCAAAACTCCATGATATTGATACCCTTGGAACCCAATGCAGGTCCTACTGGGGGTGATGGATTTGCCGCGCCTCCTTTAATCTGTAATTTGATTAGTCCAGCAACTTCTTTAGCCATTTTCTAATTGATTTATATATATAAACATTAATGAAGAATACTACAGCGTAACACCTGCACTATTCTTTTTCAACTTGCATAAAGCCCAATTCGAGCGGAGTCTTCCGTCCGAATATCTTGACCATGACCTTCAGTTTCTTCTTCTCGGTGTTCACTTCTTCAATGATTCCACTGAATCCACTGAACGGACCGTAATTCACCTTTACAGTCTCGCCGACTACATACGGGATACTCAAGTCTTCACCTGATTCCTGCAATTCGTCGACCGTACCAAGTATACGATTCACTTCCGACTGTCTCAGAGGTACGGGTTTTTCCGAACCACCCAAGAACCCTATCACATTAGGAGTATTTCTCAGATGATGAGCAACCTCACCCACCAGAGCAGCCTCCACCAAAACGTAACCAGGGAGATAACTTCTCTCTTTCACAATTTTCTTACCATTGCGAACCTGATATACCTTTTCGGTAGGAATCAATACCTGAGATACGTAATCACCAAGGTCGCTGTTTTTAATATCAGCTTCAAGGTATTCCTTTACCTTAGCTTCTTTTCCGCTAATAGCACGCAAAACGTACCATTTCTTTTCAATCTCAGACATTTCTCCTTACTTTTAATGTGGATAAACAAATTCCATCAGATGCTGGAAACAGAAGTCCATCGCAAATACTACCACTGCAATTAGTAGGGAAGCATATAAAACAACTACTGCACTGTTAGTAAGTTCAGAATACGTAGGCCACGACACTTTATGAACAAGTTCGTCGTAAGTTTCTTTAAAATAAGCTACAATCTTCTTCATTTCAAAAATATTAGCACGGGAGGAGAGGCTCGAACTCCCGACACCCGGTTTTGGAGACCGGTGCTCTACCAACTGAGCTACTCCCGTTTGTACATAATCAGTTCCCGATGTATACCGGGAACTGATTAAGATTATATTGGTTATTAGTCAAGAATTTCAGTAATCTGACCAGAACCTACTGTACGACCACCTTCACGGATAGCGAAACGCAAACCTACGTTCAATGCTACCGGGTAGATCAGTTCTACAGTGATTTCTACGTTATCACCAGGCATTACCATTTCAGTTCCTTCCGGAAGAGTGATTTCACCTGTACAGTCCATAGTACGCAGATAGAACTGAGGACGGTATTTGTTGTGGAACGGAGTGTGACGACCACCTTCTTCTTTCTTCAAAACGTAGATAGAAGCTTTGAACTTAGAGTGAGGTTTAATCTGACCGGGCTTACAAAGAACCATACCACGTTTGATTTCGTTCTTGTCGATACCACGGAGCAACAGACCTACGTTGTCACCAGCTTCACCTTGATCCAGCAACTTGCGGAACATTTCAACACCAGTTACAACAGACTTCTTGTCTTCACCCAAACCGAGGATTTCAACTTCGTCACCTACATGGATAACACCAGCTTCGATACGACCAGTAGCTACAGTACCACGACCAGTGATTGAGAATACGTCTTCAACCGGCATCAAGAACGGTTTGTCAATATCACGCGGAGGCAGAGGAATCCAAGTGTCGCAAGCATCCATCAGCTCCATAACCTTCTCTTCCCACTTTTCAACGCCATTCAACGCACCAAGAGCAGAACCCTGAATGAACGGAGTGTTGTCGCCGTCGAATTCGTAGGCTGAAAGCAGTTCACGCATTTCCATTTCAACGAGTTCCAACATTTCAGCGTCGTCTACCATGTCACACTTGTTCATGAATACAACCAGTCTCGGTACGTTTACCTGACGAGCCAGCAAGATATGCTCACGAGTCTGAGGCATCGGACCATCAGTAGCAGCAACTACGATGATAGCACCATCCATCTGAGCAGCACCAGTTACCATGTTCTTAACGTAGTCAGCGTGTCCCGGACAGTCTACGTGAGCATAGTGACGATTTGCAGTCTGATATTCTACGTGAGAAGTGTTAATAGTAATACCTCTTTCCTTTTCTATATCCATATTGTCTAAAACTTGAGATTCCATTTCACGTTTTGAAAGCACACCTGTCATTTCTATAAGTCTATCTGCAAGTGTAGATTTCCCATGGTCTATATGTGCTATTATGCTAAAATTTCTAATAAACTTTTTTCTATCTTCTCCGCATATTTTCTCCTTTAAATAGAGCCAAAGGTTTTGTACCTTTGGTTCATATTTTAATCTGATTGTGCAGTTCTTCTTGCTTGTCTTTCTCTTGTTTTTGTATCTAATATTTTCTTTCTTAATCTAATATTTTTTGGTGTTACCTCAACTAATTCATCTTCTGCAATAAATTCTATTGCTTGCTCTAATGACATTTGAACTGGTGGAACTAATCTTAATGCATCATCTGAACCAGAAGCTCTTGTATTTGTTAAATGTTTTTCTTTACATACATTTATTGCTATGTCTTCGCTTCTTGAATTTGAACCTACTATCATTCCCTCATAAACCTCAACACCAGCTCCTATAAATAGTTCTCCTCTTTCTTGAGCATTGTACAATCCATATGTAATTGAAGTTCCTTGTTCAAATGCAACTAATACTCCTCTTGTTCTAGCAGATATTGTTCCTTCATATGGTGCATATGAGTCAAATATATTATTCATAGTACCTACACCTTTGGTGTCTGTAAGAAATTCTGTCCTATATCCTATTAATCCTCTTGCTGGAATCTTAAATTCTATTTTTGTATGTCCTGCCTCAGCTGGTTCCATATTAATCATCTCAGCTTTTCTTCTACCCAATTTTTCTATAACATTTCCTATACAATCATCTGGTACATTTACTACTAGTCTTTCTATTGGCTCGCATTTTACTCCGTCAATCTCTTTAAATATAACTTTTGGTCTAGAAACTAAAAGTTCAAATCCTTCTCTTCTCATTGTTTCTATTAATACTGATAAATGTAATTCTCCACGTCCACATACTTCAAAACTGTCTGCTGAATCTGTTTCTTTAACTCTTAAACTTACATTTCTTTCTAATTCTTTAAATAGTCTATCTCTAATATGTCTTGATGTAACAAATTCTCCTTCTCTCCCTGCAAATGGTCCATTATTTACACTAAATGTCATAGAAACTGTTGGCTCATCTATATCAACAAAATCTATTTTTTCTGGATGCTCTAAATCGCAAATTGTATCTCCTATATTTATGTCACTTATTCCAGATAAACATACTATATCTCCTGCTTTTACTTCATCTACTTCTGTTCTTTTTAATCCTTCATAAGTAAATAATTTAGCAATTTTTCCTTGATCATTTTTTTCTTTTTTACAAATAGCAACAGGCATACCAGATTTTATATTTCCTCTTTCTATTCTTCCTACTGCTAATCTTCCTAAATAATCATCATAATCTATATTTGAAACTAGCATTTGCATTGGTCCATCTATTTCACATTCTGGTGCATCAATGTATTTTATTATTGTATCAAATATACAAGTAATATTATCTGCTTCATCTTCTAAATGCAATTTTGCTATTCCATTTTTAGCAGATGCATATATAACTGGAAAGTCTAATTGCTCATCTGTTGCATTTAATTCTATAAATAATTCTAAAACTTGGTCAACAACTTTTAATGGGTTTGCACCTGGTCTATCTATTTTATTTATTACAACTATAGGTTTTAAATTTAATGCTAATGATTTCTTTAAAACTTCTCTTGTTTGAGGCATTGGTCCCTCAAAAGCATCAACTAATAAAAGTACACCATCTACCATTTTAAGTACACGTTCTACTTCTCCACCAAAATCCGCATGTCCTGGAGTATCTACTATGTTTATTTTTACACCATTATACATAACTGACGTATTTTTAGAAAGTATTGTTATTCCTCTTTCCTTTTCAATGTCTCCTGAATCCATTACTCTTTCTGCTACTTGTTCATTTTCTCTAAATACATGGCTTTGTCTTAAAAGTGCGTCCACTAATGTTGTTTTTCCATGGTCAACGTGTGCTATTATTGCTATATTTCTCATATTTTGATTTTTCATTTTCTTTTCCTTCACTTTCTTATTTTAGTTTTATTTTAAATGTATCTTTATACATTAACTTCTTTTAATTTTAAAAGTACAATAATATACTTTATTCTATTTCAAAAGTATATTATTGCACTCTTAATCCGTTTTACTTTAAAAGTACAATAAAATTAACATTATAATTATACTCTAACAATATTACTTTGTCAACATAATTATGTTGTCCATTATTTCTTTACTAACTTCATCTAGTATTTCCTTTTCAGGTTTATCTTCTTTATATTTACTAAAGTCAATTGGCTTTCCATATGTAATAGTTACTTTATGTCTAAACTTAAATTCTCCCTTAACTCCAACAGGTATAACTGGTGTACCTGTCTTTAATGCTAAAAATGCTGCTCCATTTTGTGCTTTTCCGTTTTTTTCTAAACCATTTCTAGTTCCTTCTGGAAAAATCATAAGCATTTCTCCAGATTTTAAAACTTTTAGTGCATATTTTATAGATTCTAAATCTTTTTTTCCTCTTTTTACAGGAAATACACAGCACTTTTCGCCAAACCAATGGATAAATTTATTTTTAAATAATTCCTGTTTTGCCATTACATACATTTTTCTTTTTATAGAAGATACCACAAGTGGTGGATCCCAATTTGACTTATGGTTAGCACATAATATATATGCACCTTCTTTTGGAACATTTTCTTTTCCTACAATTTTTAAATTAAAATATATAATACATGCTAGATGTACAAAAAAAACAGATATTTTTCTTATCATATTTACCTCTCTTATTTATTAATTTTTTCTAATATTATTTTCTCAACTTTTTCTTTTACTTCATCTATTGATAAATTTGTTGTATCTACAATTATTGCATCTTCTGCAACTTTTAAAGCTCCCATTGGTTTATGCATATCATTATAATCTCTTTTTTTCATATCTTGCAAAACTTCTTCAAAAGTTGTTTGCATCCCTTTTTCTATGTTTTCCTTATATCTTCTTTTGGCTCGCTCTTCCACATTGGCATCTAAGTAAATTTTTACATTGGCATTAGGAAATACATATGTTGTAATATCTCTTCCTTCCATAATAACATTTTTCCCTTCTGCCATCTTTCTCTGTAGTTCTACCATTTTTATTCTAACTTCTATAATACTTGAAACAGGTGAAACAAAATTTGTTACACTTTTACTTCTTATTTCCTTTGTAACATCTTTGCCATTTAAAAATACTGTTTCTTTATCATCTTCCTGAATTAAATCTATTTTTACTTTTTCTAGCAATTCTTTTATTTTTTCAATTTCATCTAATTCTACTTTATTGTCTAGCATATATAAAGTAAATGCTCTATACATCGCACCTGTATCTATTTGATTTAATTTTAAATCTTTTGCAACTAAATTTGTAATAGTTCCTTTTCCAGTACCAGCTGGTCCATCTATACCTACAATAAATGACATTGTACTTTCCCTCTTTCATTAGTTAATATTCTTTCTAATAAAAGTAATTTAACATTGATTTACGTTTCTAATTACTTTTTTGTTTTTAATTTCTATTTTTTATTAATTTACTACTTTTATTATTCTTCACTTATTCTTCCTCTTTTTCTGGCATGTGTATACCTTTTGCCACTACAGTTATTTTCTGAACATTCATAGTTGTTAAATTTTCTATTTCTTTTTTATACCTTTCTTTAAATTCTCTTAATACTGTTAAAATATTATAACCATAGTTTACAACTACTTCTAAATAAATATCTGGTCCTTCTGGGTAACTTTCAATCCATACACAACTTCGACTTCCATGTATATGTCTACGCCTTCTCCTAAATTGTCTACCCTTGTTTTCATAACCCTATTTATTGCTTTAGTATTGTTTGCTAAATAATCTAAAATTTGTCTAAATACTGTATCTGATATTGTAAAATTTCCTAAATAACTAAAAGTCGGTCTTATAATTGACTTTTCTGAAATATATGGGTCATTCCCTTTACCTTTAAATTTAAAAATTTGTAGTGGGTCTAATATATAACCTGAAAAATCTTTTTTTATCTCAAATGTTGGAACTGGTATTACATGCTTTCCTTGAGTAGTCCTTATCATTTTTGCAGTTTTCATTTCTTCTTCTGTTGCAACTTCATTTATGTAAATTCTTTTCATAGGTCTTGGAAGTCCTAAATTATCTGTTATCTTATCTATCATCCCATCTGAAGTTCCTAAAATTAATATAGCATCTGGCTTATATTTTTTTATAGCTTTTTTCATGTCATTTCTTTCTTGCTCATTTATAAATATAGCTTTTTTTACAGTTTCTATTTTCGTTGGTGCTTTTTTTGCAGAACTTCCAGCTATAATGTCATTTTCTTTTATTAATATTCCATCATCTATAATATAATTTATATTGTATTCATTTGCCACCATTTGGGCTCTGTAGCTTTTTCCTGTACCAGATGGTCCAATAAATGCATATACTTTTATGTCTTGCATTGGATTAAACAAATTTTGATTAAATATGTTTTGATTAAACAAACTCATTACATTTCTCCTTGATAAATAACTTAGTAAATTATATCACTAGGGTAGTTCTTTTGCAATGTTTTATTTTTCTTCTTTAGATATCTGGCAAATTTTACCTGACATATTTGGCAAATTGCTTTACAAAATTGCATTTAATTTTCTACTTATGTTCTGCATTGCTCTATTCCACACATTTCTTTTATGTATACAAATGTATTTGCCAAATTAAAAACAGAGAACTCAAAACTTGAATTCTCTGCGGCTTTTTAGATTCAGTCCTCAAATACGGGAATTTTGATTTTAATGATTCCATTAGTTGCGAAATTTCTTTCTATTCTTGGAAAATCACTTTTTATAAACAAAATTTTTACTTTCCTTTTTCTGCTATAACTCCTTTGAATATACTCATATGCTATTTTACCAATAAAAAAGTTTTTCTTTAACATTTCTTCTACATATTCTTGGGTTAAACCTTCTTCATAATCAACCGTTTCAATGCATCTTGCAAATCCCCGAATTTCAATCTGAAGACCAATGTCTTTTTGAGAAACTTCCTCCTCTTTTTTTCCACTAAGGATTTCGAAAATCCATGCTGACTTTTGTTCCTTAGATTCATGCATTTTGCTTAGCCTCCTAAAATGTAATATATTTTATTTTACTATATTTGTATATTTATGTCAACTTTTTACTATTTTTATCAAATTCATTTTTTACTCATCCAGTTTAATTATTAGTTTTACATACTTTACTTATTTTTTCTAAAACTCTCTGCTTCTTCTAAGAATAAATCAAAAATTGGAAATGAAACTGGTATTTGCTAAAAATAACAAAATAATAAAAAAAATCTACCAGCATATTTTATTTAACTGACAGATTTTTTGTTTTTTATTTTTGTATGAATGATTATCTCCGGCGGGCGGCGGATACCGCCTTGCCGCAGCTTGTTGACATAAGCAAACTTGGCTTGAATAGCAAAATCAAGAAATTCAGCTATTCTTTCATTTGCGGAAAGGGCTAT